>ENA-OQJX01000508-OQJX01000508.1-human-gut-metagenome-genome-assembly--contig:-NODE-508-length-19431-cov-2.653647_pt1 | contig 19431 bp, 27 predicted proteins | sample MGYA00242615_ERZ504782 | MGnify/ENA primary metagenome ERZ504782 (study PRJEB26092, sample SAMD00036354) | human gut metagenome | host: Homo sapiens | study: EMG produced TPA metagenomics assembly of... | reverse complement strand
AGCCGCTCCAACTCCACCCGGCTCTACACCATCCCGGTGAGCCCTGCCGCGCCCGGCAATGGCGTGGTGGTGTTTGCAGGTGATCTGGCCCTCACCGGCAGCACCGTGGTCATCGACCACGGCTGCGGCGTGCGCAGTTATCTGTACGGCCTGCAGGAGCTCTCCCGTGACTCGCGGCCAGACCGTGGAGCGGGGGCAGGCTGTCGGCGTGCTGGGCGAGGAGCTGACCATGGACTTCAAGCTCGGCAACAAGAGCGTGAACCCCTGGCCCCTGTTCCAGACCAGCGGTGGGTTATTCTGGCAGGAGAAGGGCTGATCCTGCAAAAAATTTGCAGAAACTTGTAACGCTTTCTCCTTTTCTGCGTTATTGGGGTGAAAGGCCATGAAAAAGGAGGGCAAAATACGATGAAAACGAATTGTGATATCATCCGTGACCTGCTGCCGCTGTATGCGGAGCACATCACCAGTGAGGCCACCAACGCACTGGTGGAAGAGCATCTGGCCGAATGTGAAGCCTGCCGCGCCGAGCTGGAACAGATGGAGCAGCCGGTGCCGGCTGCGGCCGGAAGCGCAGCCGGATGCGCCCCTGCGCAGGATCAGGGCCGCCCTGCAAAGAAGGAGCATCCGTGCAGCAATCGGCTCTGTGCTGGCGGCCTGTGCGCTCTGGCACTGATATTCTGGATGGGCACTGCCCGCGTCCCGGCCACCACAGAGCAGGCTCAGTTCTGGACCTACAACCGCAAAGAGAATGGTGCAGACATCTGCATTCTGGAAGTGCAGGGCGAGGGTGTCTGGCTGGATATGGAGACACCTTCAGCTGGGGCAAGCCGCAGATCACTGTGCGGGCCATGCGCTACCGCTTTCCGGGTGTGCATCGGGTACTGACAGCCTGGTGGATTTCGATCGATCCTCTGTATGGGTCATGGTGTCTCGCACCCAGCTGCTGACCGTGGACTGCGCAGACCAGACCCTGTACTACCGCGATGGACAGCAGGTAGACCGCTACATCGTGCAGAAGAACCCGGACGGTACCTTCGACTACGCCTACGGTACCGACCAGGAATACGGCACCGACTATAAGAAGGGCTGAGCCTATGGACATCGACAGCGTTTACCGGCTCTATTTCCGGGATGTGTTTCTGTTCCTGCAGGGCCTGGCTCACAACGAGACGCTGGCCGAGGAGCTGACGCAGGAAACTTTCTTCAAGGCACTGGACGGTCTGAAGGACTACGACGACCGGCAGGATATACGGGCGTGGCTGTTCACGGTGGCCCGCAACGCCTATTATTCCCACTGCCGCCGGACAAAGCGCACTGCCCCGCTGGAAGATGCCGAAACCGCCCCCGCCGACACTCCGGACATTGCCCAGCTGCTGGTCGATCAGGATGCGGCATTCACCGTACATCAGTGCCTGCACACGCTGGACGAGCCTTACAAAGAGGTGTTCAGCCTCCGGGTATTCGGCGAGCTGCCCTTTGAGCGCATCGGGCTGATCTTCGGCCACAATGCCGCATGGGCCCGGGTGACCTACTACCGGGCCAAGACCCAGCTGCAGAAGATGCTTTCCTCTTCCACCTGACATTTCCTATCACAGCAGAACACCCCCGGCCCAAAGGCGCGGGGGTGTTCTTTTTTGTGCGCAGGACTCAGACCGTTTTGCCTGCTCAAGCTGACCAAAACAAAACGGCTCTGCCGAAGCAGAGCCGTAAAGATACATCTGAAATAAATCAGCGCTTGGAGAACTGGGGTGCACGACGTGCAGCCTTCAGACCGTACTTCACGAAACCGAAGCTCAATTTTGCTTGATTTTACGCAGTTTTTCAAGCATTTTGCTCTTCGTCCACCAGTTCTTAAACCCACGATTTGTAGGCTTTTGTCGGATTTTAACCCTAATCTTTTTTTGATGTGTCGATTGCTCTGTTAATCACCCCATGCAATTGGGCAGGTTTATTATACTTGACTTTGGCGTAAATGTCCATAGTCACCTTGCTGTTTTCGTGTCCGGCAAGATACTGTACGGTTTTAGGATCAACCGAAGCATAAATCAGGTTCGTGATATAAGTGTGACGTAATTGATGCGGTGTCACTTGAAAATCCATCGTATATACCAACTTCGGATTGTTCGGCTGATGCTCACCAAGCTTCGGCTTTACCACATGCTTAATCTTCTGCCCATTCACATAGGTGTAATAGCAGCGTTCTTCCGTAGAACGAACTGCTATGTACTTCCACACCCTCACGAACTGGGATTCAGCCAGAGCGTCACCATTCCTGTCAGAGATCACATATTCCGATTTTGACTTTTCTTTTTGCCTCTTTCAAACATTCCACCAACTTGCCCGGAATAGGAATGTCCCTTTTAGCTGCTGGCGTTTTTAATTCTGTTGAAATTACCGGACGATTATTCACAGAACGCCATGCTCGCCGTACCGAGATATATGGAGTGGCTCCGTCCAGGAAAACACAATCCCATCGCAGTGCAAGAATTTCTTCTCGCCGCAACCCTGCGTACAACCCAATCATTACGAAAACATACGGTGGTAATCCCCTGATTGTATCCAGAAGAATTTTCACCTGCTCATCCGTCAATGCCTTCTTTTCCTGCTTTGGTGTTCCGCCTTTTGCGGAAAGCGACGCAGCCGGATTATAACTGATGATTTTGCTTTCTTCTGCTGAATAGAAGACACATTTGATCAGCATATTCATTTTGCTGTACAGGGAAGCTGATTGCTTGGAGATTGGAACCAGCAGCAAGCGAAGGTCATCGGTCGTCACTTCGTCCATATACATATCTCCAATAGCTCCAATAATGTATTTTCTTATCGTGCGCTCATATCCGCTCAATGTGTTTTCTCGCACACTCGCCGAACGCATCTTCAACCATTTTTCGCAATACTCAGCTACTGTCGGATTATTCTTCCGGAATATTTCATTCTCGATACTGCGCTTCATCTCAATGGATTTATCGTACAGCTCTTCAGGAGTCTGTGCATATAGCGAAATCCATTTTCCATCCGCATCCTGCATTCGTGTTCTGTAATATTGAACACCCCTCTTCATAATTGTTCCATATTCCGGCACTACTTTTTTTCTTGCCATTATTGCTTCCTCCATTTTCTTGATATCCAAATTGATCTTTGCTCTTTAATTATCCAGAATGCTGCTCCGGTTCTCAAGGATGTCGGCTATAAGTAAAAAGAGCAGGGATTATCCCTACTCTTTTTGATCTCATTCATGAAACGGTCTGGCCTATTCTGCATCCCACAGTGTAAAGGTATCCTCTAATATGCCCGCCAGTTCATCCGGTCGGTTATACTTTGCCTTTGCATAAATGTCCATCGTTATCTTGCTGTTCTCATGACCGGCAAGATACTGAACTGTTTTAGGATCAACCGATGCGTGAATAAGATTTGTAATATAAGTATGCCGCAGCAAGTGTGGTGTCACTTCAAAATCTAAGCTATAAACCACCTTTCCATTATGCGCAGCTCTTTCGCCCAGCACCGGTTTCACCGTATGCTTCACTCGTTTTCCATTCTCATAACGGTAGTAGCTCCGTTCCTTTACAGTTCTGGTCACAATATACTGCCAGAGCCTCTTAAACTGCGTATATGAAAGCGGTTCACCCTCGCTGTTCGCAACAACATAGTCTGATGTGGAAGTCTCCTTTGCTTCTCTCAGGCATTTCGTCAGGCAATCAGGAAGCGGTACATCTCGATGAGCAGCCTTTGTTTTCAGTTCAGACATTATTACCGGTCGATTGTGCTCTGTATGCCAAGCTCTGCACACTGTCAAATACGGTGCTGCTTCATCCAGAAAAACTGAATCCCACTGCAATGCAAGAATTTCTTCTCGCCGAAGCCCCGCATACAAACCAAGCATCACAAATACATACGGCGGCAGTCCTCTTATCGCATCCAGCAATCTCTCCACCTGATCATCAGTCAAAGGGTTTTTCTCTTTTTGAGGAACGCCTCCGTTCTTTCCAGACAAATAAATTGTAGGATTGTCCTGAATCACTTTGCTTTCTTTTGCCGCCGCAAAAATGCTCTTATAAAGTATATTAACCGATTTGTACACAGACGCTGATTTTTTGGATACCGGAACCAGTGCCAGACGAATATCATCTGCTGTAACATCTGCTATATTCATATGACCCAGAGGCTTTATAATATGCCGGTTTACTTTCGATGTGTAATCCGTCAAAGTAGTGGCTCTTACCTGTGCGGATTGTAACAACAGCCACTTTTCGCAATACTCCTTTACTGTGGGGGATGATCTGCGAAATGTATTATCCTCAATCTGCTCTCTCGCTTCGAGCACCTTATCATATAGTTCTTCACGGGTTCTACCATACAACGCCACCCGCTTTCCATCAGCATCCTCAATTCGAGTCCGGTAATATTCCTTACCCGCCATGATGACGGTTCCGTACTGAGGAATCGCATATCTTTTTCTTGCCATCTTCGACACCTCCAAACTTTTAGCTGATATATTCATTATTGCGAATAACCTGCCAATACTCAACGATGTCGAATTTCGCTCCTGGCTGTTCTTTTCCTTCGGAAAGTCGGATTGTTATCCTTCGGCCTTGCACGATGTGTAGACCTTGCAATATACTCCTGAAGTCCAACTTCAGTAAAATAAACACAGCCATTCTCAACATACTGAACGTAAGTGATCAGCCTTCCATTCTTGCATGATCCAAGGTGTCCAGGCTAATTCCCAACATCTCAGCGGCTTCTTTACGCTTAATCAATTTATCCACCATCAAAATTCACTTCCTTTCGGCATTTGCCTTGTCTTTTTTTCTCTGCCTGTTCCGGAATATAATATCCAAGCTGCACTTTCACAGCTTCATCAATTCCGCGCATCTGTCCCTTACTTACCTTGCCGAGATACCGAATTACACAGGTCTTATCACATGTATCAAGCTGCTCCGCCAATACCATCGAAGATCTTGCCAGCCTTTTGCCTTCCGAAGGAAATAATGTGTCGGCTGGCTTCTTTTCTTTTGTATCTTCGTTGTCAGAGGAGCAACCGTAATCGTCGGCGAATAAAAGTTGCCGACATCGTTCTGAAGAACCACTACCGGACGAACACCGCCCTGCTTTGATCCTATCGGAACACCAAGATTGGCAAGGTAAATATCTCCTCGCCGGTAAACCCAGTTTTCTTTCATCTGGTTGCCTCCAATCCCATAATCATCTATGGATAAAAGCTGACAGAAAATAATACAAATGCTTTATTCTGACAGCCTTTCTTAAAATATGGTTTCTCTGTACTTTTTCTTGGCACCCCAGAGATCGGGGATTTCTCACAAGCGGCAGTGTGCTTCACTGCTCCATTGGAATTTAACCATCCCGCCTTCTTTATGGCCGGACCGCGAATTACGGAAGTATCATTGTCCCTGACAGGCTTTTACACCACCGTCGGTTGCAATCCGACATTTGCTGCTGCGATTTCGCTTCGCCCCTGTTGGGCATCATGGCGTGCAGTCGAAGGCTCGTTCTGTCAGTAATGTACTTGGAGAATGAGTATTCAATTTTCATAGTTCATCAGCCTTGTTGCCTTAGCTGTAAAGTAAGTATAAAAGAATGCGGTTTTACATAACACGCCGGAAACTGCGACTTTGCCCACCTAATTTTGCGAGTTCACATCAGTGCTTCCTGAAGCTGCGTAATGGCATCCTGCACTCTCTTTTTCAACGCATCCACATCCTGTCTCTTGCCAATGATCAGATAATCCAGCGTTACTCCAAAGAATTCCGAAAACAAAATCATGTCATTATAAGATGCCGATATTACTCCGCGCTCAATTTTGGAAATGCGTTTTGCATCAATATCAATCGCCTCAGCCAGGGCCTCCTGCGTATACCCTTTTGATTTGCGTAATTCCTGAATTCTTGCTCCACATACATGCTGATCGTAATACATACGTTTCTCCTTCCGCACAGCCGGTACAGAACCGGATCGACGGAAGGTCAAAAAAGGAGCCGCATGACGGTGAAGAAAAAAATCCTGTGCCGATAAAACAGAACATGGGTATCCCATAATTCTGTCTCATGCGGCATTCGGAAGACTTCGCCTGTCAGCGGCTCCACAGCACAGCTATGACTTATAAAATTGTGTTAATAGGGTTATTTATTGTCATCTCAACCATTCAAAGACGAATAGTAGAGCTGCAATCTCCGTAATCTTCTCATCTCCAAAACATTGAAGACGGTCTCTCGTCCGCAGGCCTTGCATTTGGTCTGCACATGTCCTCTGGTATCCTCAAAGACGATGATTGAATTGTGTCGGCAATAAGGGCACCTGACAATCCTGGGCTTTTGCGAAGCAATCGCATCCTTTGCCCGGATGATTTTAATCTGCATTTCCGCAGATGGTTCCGATACTCTGATATTCCTGCTCATGGCCACACCTCCAATGGATCACGATATTCATAATCCTTTTTCCGGTTCAGATAGCCCAGTTGTTCCAAGCGGATAGCAGCTGCCGATCTCGAAACGCCAAAGACACCACAGAAAGTATCTATCTTCACCTGGTCTTTGTTATAAAAACGCCATCCATAACATGTCAGAGGCTTTCTGCTGTTGATGAACCACATCGCCCGATCTACTTCTGACTGGGGCATCAGGATGGCAGCTCCCAGCGAATTGGCCTGCCACTCGTTCCAGTCCTCCTGCGTTCTCAGAACGCGGGAACCTTTTTTCCTCACTTCCGGTCTCTTATGGCAGGCTATCTTTCGATCATCGGCATCCAGCTGAAACAGTATCTGGTGGGCGCACTCATGTGCCAGCGTAAATCTGCGTTTTCCGCAGAGTTTCCGAATATTCTCCGGTTCAATGAAGCTCTTATCCAGAACCACATCATTGGTTTTCAGGAAAATGCTCCTCTGACTTCCGTCAACTTCTATCTGATATTCTGTATCCACATACGCGGTCAGACCATAGATGCTTCCGTCCGAGGACAGCTTTTGAAATGACACCTTCAGGTTCAGATAATCGGATGCAAACTGGTCAATGGGTGTCGGAAGCGCGAATCTCGTTGGATCATCTGCTTCTCTGCCGAAAAAGGACTTTTGAAAATCTCTTATCACTGCAACAGCGATTTCTTTCTATTTTTTTCTGTGAAAGGATCATATGCACTGCTCCTTTGCCTCAACGAACCATTTTTCATCTTCGTTGAACAGAAAACTCTCATGCCCACCGATCATGACCGTATAACGAATTCCGCAGCCGCCCACTTTCGTGGAAGCCGCCCGACACTTATGCTTCAATCGGTCGATCTCATACACCCGTCCGTCAATCCATCGAATTAGGCGCGGGCGGATATTCCCCTCTGCATCCACATCCAAGTTCACAGGTACATATACTTTTCTACATTTCTGTTCCGACATATTCTACGCTCCTCCTCTGTAAACCGGCGAATGTGTTGACTTCTTTTAGCAAAGAACTCACCAGATTCTACCGGTGCTGTATTAACCAATCATTCCTGTCGGCATAACCAAATCCACTTTTCGTTCTGTCGGCATCTTGCTTTTCTGAAAAAGTACCCCATTTTTAATCGCATCTTTCCCGAATCGGAATCGAATCTGCTCAATCGCTGCGTCCAGCCGTTCCTGGCGATCCAGTGATTTCACGTCGGTGAATAGGTCGTATTGTATCGGACAATCCTCTTCAAACAGGTTGATTGCCCGAACCGTCACTGAACGAATCGGATGCTCCCACTGATAGTTCTTTACAAACAGAGCAAATGCGGTTTTCGCCAGATAGGTAGGGCTTTGTGTCGGAATACCAATCCGGCACTGCCACTCTTTCGTGTAAAGCTCGTTGTTGCGGATGGAAATCGCTATTCCGCCAGCTTTCTTTTTATGTGCTCGCAGCTTGGTTCCGATCTCCTGCACCAGTTCCAGCATGACACACCAGACTTCGGCGTTATTCTCCAAATCTTGCATGGTCGTTATCCCGTGCCCAATGCTCTTTACTGGGGAGACATAATCGGAACGCATAACCAGCGAATCATCCAGTCCATTGGCATATTTCTTAATCGCCAGTCCATTCTTTCCAAGGCGGCACTTCAAGAAATCATCCGATGTTGCAGCAAGCTCTCCAATGGTATGAATCCCATAACCGGACAGAACCTTCTCGGTCGCTCTGCCGACTCCAAGCAAGTCAGAGGCGGGAAGACACCAAATCTTCTCCCGGAACGAATCTGCTTCGATGCAGGTAATCGCATCCGGCTTTTTCATATCCGACCCAAGCTTGGCAAAAATCTTGTTGAAACTCACTCCTGCGGAAATCGTAAGTCCCAATTCAAACTTAACCGTTCTGCGAATTTCATCTGCAATTTCAAATCCGGTTCCCATGCAGCCGCTTCCGGTCACATCCAGCAGCATTCGTCCATCCCATACGGCTCGATCTGATCGGTATAGCGACCGTATATTTCACGAGCCAGCTTTGAAAACTTCATATATTGCTCATAGTGCGGCTCCACGATCACAAGATCCTGGCACTTCTGCTTTGCTTGCCAGATTGCCTCTCCCGTGGAAACGCCAAACGCCTTTGCTGCATAGTTCTTCGCAAGTACGATGCCATGCCGTTCCTCCACAGAACCGCACACTGCCACCGGCTTGTTCTTCAGTTCCGGGTTCAGCATACACTCGACAGAGGCATAGAAATTATTCATATCACAATGAAGAATCACTCTTTGCATCTCGTATTCCTCCTCTCCGTTCGTGAAAGCACGAACAACTTTTCACGAACGCATTGACACACAGCATTTCTTGTGATACTATAATTACACGAATTGTATTTCGTGTTTTCATCGTCATTATAGCAAGCACAGTTTTTCGTGTCAATATGATTTTATGAAAAAGTGTTCGTGTTTGTTATTAAAAAAGAAAGAGGTATTCCTATGGTCTTCAAAGAAAGGTTGAAAGAAAAAAGAACAGAAGCCAATTTAACTCAGGTAGAACTTGCAGAGAAGGCCGGTGTAACCGCCCGCACAATTCAGAATTATGAGCTTGGCAGCCGTAAACCATCCAATATGGTCACGATCCAGAAGATTGCGGATGCGCTGAATACTACTACTGAGTACCTGCTGGGAAGCAGCGGCACCTATGTCGTAGAAGCTCATGAAAAAGGCGGCGCAAAAGCAGCGAAAGATATTGAAGAACTGGTCAGCGAAGTGACCGGTATGTTCGCTGGCGGCGAATTAAGCGAAGATGCCATCGAAGGAGCATATAAAGCTCTGACCGATGCCTACTGGATTGCCAAAGAGAACAATAAAAAATACGCCCCGAAAACGAGGCGTAAAAAAACCGATCAGTGATATTTATCGTACACACTTTTCGCTATACTGTAAACTGGAGGTGGTATGATGAATGCGGAACAGCTTTCACGGGTCGGTGAGAAACTGGTAAAACGCTGCGGTTCCAGAGACCCTTTTGAAATTGCAAGGCAGCTTGGTATCAATGTCATGCTTTGCGAAAATTTTGGTTCCCTGAAGGGAATGTACCGGGTGATTAAGCGAAATCGCTTTATTTTCCTGAATAACAGTCTGGATGAAAATATGCTGCGCATCGTGTGCGCACATGAATTAGGGCATGATCAGCTTCACCGGAATATGGCGAAAACCACCCCGATTCATGAGTTCATGCTCTACGATATGAAATCCAAACCGGAATATGAAGCGAACATCGTAGCAGCAGAGATTCTGATGGACAGCGATGAAGTCCTTCGTTACATCTATGAGTATGGATACACAGCCGAGCAGATCGCCAGTGCGATGTCCACCGACATCAATCTGGTTGCGCTGAAGGTAGCGCACCTGGCTACACTTGGCTATAATCTGCACGCGCTGGAACACAAGAGCAACTTTTTGAAATAACGTACCTTTGAGGAGTCTGGACTGGCTCCTCTTTTTTGTTGCACAAATTGTGCAGGCGGTGCTTGCACAATTATCAACCTAACATCTGCATTCCATACAATCTCGATATTGTCCTCCTGTTGTTCTGCGTTATGCTTTCTCCGTGCATTTTCGTATTATTTATTCTGCCATCTGACTTCGCCCTTGGACAGAAGCGGATAACAGATCAGCTGATCTGAATCCAGATTTTCCGCATGCATGTCAACCGCTGTGATCTGATGATTATCATAAGTCGTATAATAATAAATACCTTTTGCTGTATTACAACAGGACGTGTATATCGTGATCTCATATTTGCCTTCTGTCACCTCACAGCATCCACGCTGCTGATCTACGGATCCTAAGATATGGAAGAACTGGCTTACACTCTCATCCTCTTCTTCACCGGAGATCGAATTTAATTTTGTAAAGGCAACTTTCACAAATCTTGACTGGCTGGAAAGATCTCCAGGTATTCCCATTCCACCCATTCCTCTGCTATATGCATCAAGCTGTAATACTCCTGCAAAAGTACTCTCCGGCTGTTTTCTGGATACTCCGGCATAATTATTCAGTGCAAACATCTGACTCGGGAATGGTGGATTATTGGTAAGCACTCCTACCGGATTATCATATACATGCAGCCCATCTTTCATAGACTCAACAACGATACAGGAGTCTTTGTCTGCAATGATCCAGTGAAGCTGTGCTGTCGGCAGCTGTTCACTGAATGCTGTGCCTGTCAGTCTCATTGCTGCCAGCTTCTCTCTCGCCTCTGCTACAGTAGCACACTGTGTAAGGATCCATGGGATGAACTCGAACTGTGCCACCTGGCTGACTTCTGTTTCATCTTCCGGCAAAGCTTCTTCATATGCCGCATTGCCGACAAAATTAAGACCTGCCATTCCAAGGCCTTTTTCATTAACAGCATCATAATAAAGCGGATAACCTCCTGCAACAAATGCCATTCCGATCAAAGCATAATGGCTTTTTATCTTCCCGGCAAACCGGAAATCAAATTCGTAATTTCTTGGCGTTATCGTGATCTGTTCCCCATAGGAAAATTCATAATCAAGCGTTCTGCCCATATAAAAATCTTTTGTTTTGTAAGTTGCTGCTGTACACATATCGAACACCTCTTCTTTCTGCTATAATAGTCCTGCAAACAATCTCATAAACAACTGTCCGAGCCATAAATATGCACTCCGTCCTGTGCGGTACTTTTCGGTCACTTCCCTGCATTCATTCGAGGATTTTTCTTTACACAATAACTCCATATAATTACCGGAATCAGACATAGCCGAAAAAAGAAAGAAGATTAGGAACCGTAATAATTCTATTCAAATTTTCTTCCTGATTCACTTCACTCTGCATGTACGGTCACCTCACTTTCCTTTTTTTTAGGCATAAACCAATAAAATATAACACAAAATGCTAAAGCAAACACAACACCAAAAACATTTTGACTCACTCTAAGACTAACCGCTCCTTGTAGTCCATATGTCTCTGCAGCAATGGCTAAAGCACCAAATGTGTTAAATACTGCCTGCCAGCCATATTGTGCTGAAAATCCTACACCGATTCCACCAAGAATTCCTATATATGCATAGATTGACGAAGGAAGCAGAAAATATAATACTGTAAAACATATAACACCTGCAATATTTCCGACAATCCTTTTACGGACTCTGTAGTGCATATCTTCCATAGACGGCAAAATCACGGACATGGCCGCAATACCAGCCCACATTGCACGTGGCATATTACAAAGTTCTGCAATGCAAAGGACAATCGGTACGCATAAAATCTGACATATCTGCCATTTTGTTCTGGAAGAAGTGATATCAAATTCTTGTATCAGATCTTTCAGATTTCTTTTATAAGTTCTGTTTTTATGATTTCGATAAAATACGAAGCAGGTAAGTGCTGCACCTAAAGCCATTCCGACTAATCGCATCTGATAGCTTTTTCCCGTAACATCATAACCATATAGCAGCAGATACCCAAGAACCAATGTAGATTGATTAAACATGGATGGATTATGGCATCCGAACAGAATCAACACAGCCAGTGCCGCAATATTTAACAGCATTCCCAATACCGGTGAAAACTGATTTGCTAAATGCGGACATACAGTCATAATTACAAAGAACAAAGCCAAAAGCATCGTAGATTGTCCGGTGTGGATCCCCAGATCCGCATTCCTAAACACCATGAGACATAATAAGACTACTACACCTACAATGCTGTTCTCATTTCCAAATAGGATGCTGAAAATACTAACAAAGAAAAAACAAAATGCCATTGTAGCAGCTATCTTCACCAGATATACCCACATATGATATTAGTTTTTCTTTTAGTGTTTCACTCTTTTTCAACAGGTTTTTAGAACCTGCCTGATTTAACTGCAGCTCCTGATAAAATGTCATATAAATCCTCCCATATTCTAATTTATCTTAAAACTAGATAATCTCATCTTTCTGCTTTGGCAGCTCTATAACAAATCTGCATCCACCATATTCACGGTTTTCTGCTTTGATTGTTCCTCCGGCACTATCTACAATCCGTTTTACAAGTGCAAGACCTAGGCCATTTCCTTCTGCTTTATGAGATCCATCTACCTGATAGAACTTGTCAAATATTCTGGATTTTACATCATCCTCTATTCCTGGTCCTTCATCTTCCAGAATGAACTTAACAGAATCCTGTTCTTGTTTCAGAAACATCGTAATTGTCCCCTTTGAAGGGCTGAACTTAATCGCATTATCTAAAAGATTTATCCAGATATGCATAAAAAGTCCTTCATTCGCAGTATATTTAACTTCCTCCAATTCTACCTGAAAACCAATTTCTTTTTCTGTCCATTTTGTTTCCAATGAAAGAACTGCCTGGCGGATCTGTTCATCCAGACGATATTCTGTTTTTTCATTGGTATATTCTGATTCTCTAACTTGGATAACAGCAAAATATTACCAACCAATCCGGAAAGTCTTTGGGTGTTAAATAAGATTTTTTCTACATATTCCTCTTGATCCGGAGACAGTTCTTCTCCCTGAAGCAGCATTGTATATCCTTCAATGGCATTAATCGGGGTCTTAAACTCATGAGAAACATCAGATACAAAATCCATCTGCAGCACCTCTGTTGCACGAAGTTCTTTTGTCATAACGTTAAAACTTTGATAAGATTCTCCAACTTCTGCTATACGGCTGTTCGTTTCCAAATGCTGTTCAAAATCTCCCCGAGAAACTTCCTTCATTGCTTTACTAAGTCTTGTAATTGGTTCCAGTAACTTTGCATTAATAAAGGAAGTGATCAGCCCTGCAATCAATGTATTGAAAATCAAAAGCCAGCCAAGCACAGGTATGCTGCCCGGCAGATTAAAAAAATGATTCAAAAAAGCAAATAATAAAGCAGATATGACTGTTGAAAATACAAGTGCCAGCCAGATTGCACCAGTCAGACAGGATCGGATCCGCAATCCTTTTTCTTTCTTTTGTTCCATTATTTTTTCACCACCTTGTATCCAATTCCACGCATTGTTACGATTTCAAAATCAGGGTTATCTTTCAAACGCTCCCTGATTCTTCCTATATGTACCTCTATCGTATGTGGGTCTGCCTCCGTCTCGTATCCCCATACTTCATCCATCAACTGTTGTTTTGTAAATATTCTGCCTGGCGAAGCTGCAAGCTTATATAAAAGCAGGAATTCTTTTTTAGGTAAAACAAGACTTTCCTTATCAGTTGTAACCGTCATTGCATCATAATCAAACTCTGTTGAACCGATCACAATTTTGTGTTCATTCAGTATCTGTGCACGGCGAAGCAGTGCTCCGACTCTTAAAACCATTTCATTCACATTTACCGGTTTTACCATATAATCGTCACTTCCCGAAAGAAATCCCTGGCGCATATCATCAAAGGAACCTTTCGCAGTGATCATAAGCACTGGTATCTGATATCCTGCTGAGCGAAGTTCCGACACCAGTTCATAGCCATCCATAACCGGCATCATAATATCAGAAATGATCAGATCAATATATTCCTTAACCAATACTTCTAATGCCTCTGCTCCATCCGATGCACTTTTGACTTGATATCCATTCTTCTCAAGCACTTTTTGGAATAGCTGGCTTAATTCTTTATCATCTTCTACAATCAATATTTGAAACACGTTTTCCTTCCTCCTTATTAAAACAGATACCTTGCCCATCCAAGCAGATGCTGTACCAAAAATATTTTTCTCTGACGTTTCTTTGTTAATTCGATTGGCTCTACATGATATGGATCACGATAGGTTCCATCTTCCAATACCTGGCGGGACACTCTTTCATATTCCATCATGCCCTCTTCCAACTGTTTATTAATATCTTTACTGCGAATTACAAGCATCAGTTCCGTATCCAGATATGCACTTCTCATGTCCATATTAAAGGAACCGATTACAGACAGATCATCGTCAATCAGAATACTTTTTCCGTGGTATGAATAACCGCCTTCATATTCCCAGATATTAATTCCTGTACTTAAGATTCTATTTCTGTTTTTCGCATAATCGGCAGCCCCAAATGGATTCCCATTATTCGCAACTGAATTTGTCATGATAGAAAAATCTGAAACGTTCTCTGCAATCTCCTCCCATGTATTATACATCATATCATTACAGATAATATATGGCGTGTGGATCTTCACACGATTTTTTGCATTTTTCATCAATTCTCCCAACTGATACCACACTACTGGTTCTTTGGAACCTGTGTGAATAGGATTTGACACTAATGCAATCTTTTCTGTCTCAAAAGTTTCGTCCGTGTAATCGGTATCGCAGATTCTTTCCTTATTCTCTTCAAAATATTTCTGATAGCCGTTCTTCAGCTCTAAACTGCGTTCTTTACAGATTTTCTATTTGCCAGTTTTTTATTGTCATGAAATAATCACTGTCTTCTTGTTCCCATATCGTTTCAAAATACTCTAACAACTGGTTAACTGAATTTTCTTTCTCAGGTTCATCGCAAACCACTAACACGTCTCTGTCATAGTTCTTATGTCCCGGAAAATCACCCAGGAAATAATTGTATGTATTTCTTCCCCCAAGAATATATCTCTTTCCATCTGCAATCAAATATTTATCATGCATTCTACCCATCATTTTCCACGGTTTCAACGGATTGGCCTTATTATACAGTTTAATTTCAACATTCTCATGGGAAGATAATCCATAGAAATACGGATTTCCTTCCATATCAATCCAGCTCTCCATTCCATCTACTAACAGACGAATATGTACACCTCTGTCTGCCGCATCATGCAGTGCTCCTAAGATCAATTTTCCACTTTCATCGGATTGAAATGCAAAAGTAGAAAGAATAATTTCCTTTTTTGCATTCTTGATCAAACGCACTCTTTGTAAAAGCGCTTCTGGATTCTTTTCTATGATTACTGCCCGTTCTGTATTTTCACTGCATTCGTTCCATGACCCATTTTTTGTTTCTTTTTTGGTTGTATTGGACACTTCCGGCTGCTTTTTATATGCAACGCAGATTCCGAGCAATTCATAAAAAGCCACACATAAAAAAATTGCCAGTATAACAAGAAGGATTTTACATATTTTATGCTTTTTCATTGTACATCATCTGATTTCTTTTTATTTCTTATTCTTATTCATTAGCAATACAATACAATGGAAAGCTCAATTTAACCTCAACAAGGTTTGTTTTTTCATCCATGCAAAATCTTCTTTGTACAACAGACTGTTAGATATAGCAAAAACGGCCTTTCAAAAACAGTTAACTTCTAAATCAACTGTTTTTTGAAAGGTCGTTTCATCAGATTCTTATAGCAATCCAGCAAATAATCTCATAAATAATTGTCCCAGTCGCAAATATGCACTTCGTCCGGTTTGATATTGGTCTGTCACATCACGACATTCTCCCATCGTTCTTATCAGATCATTTTTTATTTCCACAACTGCCTGACAATCTGCCATAAAACAGCCGTTTTCAAAATGGTGATATAAACTTCGATAATCCAAATTAATTGTTCACAAGTTGCCATACAGTCATCTGCCACACTCATTTTTGCATGACAGAAACCAGGAGTCCACTCATAAACACGAACACCATGTTTAACTAATCCATGATAAAAAGAACGAGTTACACTATAAATGAATTTTTTATCAGGAATACCAGGTGTGATAATTCTTACGTCTACCCCTCGCTTAGCAGCCAGACATAACGCATGCGTCATTTCATCTGTTATGATTAGATATGGAGTCATAAACCAACAATATTTTTCAGCTTTATTTATCATACTGATATAAACTTCTTCTCCGACCTGCTCATTATCCATAGGACTGTCTGCATAAGGCTGAACAAAACCTGTTTGCTGTGCTTTATAATCGTAATGAATAATGTATTTACTAAAATCAGTATCATTCGTAGCTTTTTCACTAACAGCATTCCACATTTCTAAAAATGTCACTGTAAGCGACTGAACAGCATCTCCTTCTAAACGAATACCTGTATCTTTCCACTGTCCATACGGGTGTGTGTAATTAAAATATTCGTTTGCTAGATTATATCCACCTGTAAATCCGACTTTTCCATCAATAACTGTTATTTTTCTATGATCACGATTGTTCAAAAACAGATTTAAACCTGGCATAAACGGATTGAATACACGGCAATGAATTCCTATTGTCTCCATTTTTTTCACAAAATCTGTGTTAATAAAGCCTATAGAACCCATATCATCGTAGAATACTCTAACTTCCACACCTGCTTTTACTCGCTCTTCCAGAACATCTTGAATCTTATGCCATGCTTCAGCGTCTTCTATCGCATGATATTCCATAAAGATAAACTTTTGTGCTTTCTCCAAATCCTTAAGCTGTGCCTCTAATCCTTTCACTGCTTCATCAAAATACACAATATCCGTATTCTGATAGATTGGATACTGCGAATTTCTTTGTATATAACTTGCAATATTTCCTGCCTTCGGAATCGTTTCGTTTATTCTGTTTAAGCACTCCTGATTATCGGAAAGCATTGGTAACAATTTGCTATCAATTTCTGCATATCGCTCACGCATTTTATGTGTGCCGCCATTCAAACCAATCAATAAATATAGGCCTACACCCATAATTGGGAAAATTAAAATTAATATAACCCAAGGCATTTTCATGGAAGATGTCTTATCTGATGCATACAATCCCAAAACTAAAATTCCACTTAAAATCCTTGTAAATAGATTTATGATTTCTGCATATTCATTTAAGCGTGTTACAATAGTAATAATAAAAACTACTTCTAGAAGAATGCAGACTATGGAAAAACACAATCGTTTTACTCCGTTTTTTGTTTTCGCTTTTCCTTCTAAAGTATCTTGTTTCATATATATTCCAACCTTTCTACTCGATCAAATTTCTGCTTAAATTTCGTGGAACATACCAATTTTGTCTTTTATTCTCTGCATTTCATTATCTGCTTCAATGATAGCTTTTGCAGAATGAAGTAATTCTTCACTTATCTCATCATAGCCAGGCATTTCTTCAATTCCTTTTTTATAGCGAAGTTGATGTTCCAATGTTGCCCAGAAATCCATACCATTGGTTCGAATCTGTAATTCTACACGCATAGGTGTTTTACCCTTAGCAAAAAATACTGGTATTTCAACAATCATATGATAGCTTCGATAACCATTCGATTTTGGATTTTTTATATAATCTTTTATTTCAATAACTTTAATATCATCCTGTTGGGTAATCAAATCTGATATCATATAAATATCGTCAATAAACGCACAAACTATTCGAACGCCTGCTACATCATTGAGATATGTCTGTATATTTTCTGTTGTAAATTCATATCCCATCTTCTGCAGTTTATTGTAAATACTATTGGGCTTCTTAATTCTTGTTTTTATAAAAGAAATAGGATTTCGATTGTTCTCAACTGAAAATTCATCATCCAAAACCTCAAGCTTAGTTTGTATCTCCCGAATAGCACAACGATACATCATCATTAAATTATAAAATTTTGTAGCATTATTTAAAAACTGTAGTGATTCCGGACTGTTCATCCTGAGTTTTTTTACTTCATCTTTTGTCATGGAACTTTCCTTTCTACCTCATCCCTGATTTCAAAACATTATTTATACACGGTGCCGCCATGAACTTCTTCGTTATGTAAGTTTATATCTGCCAGCACCTGCGACATAGAGGCTTTCTTTCGAGTATCAGTCATAACAATTCCTCCTTCCTACTAATTATTGTCATTATCCCTTGCTGTATTTAACCAGCAATATATCTAAGAACTTTACCCAGGCAATCTCTGCTGTTATCCGTAGACACCTGTTGATTGCTTCCTGGTGCACTAAGAGGCATTGCTCCCCACATAAAATGCTGATTATAATAATCTAAAAGAATCTTCTCGTATGTACCTGCTGCTGAAGTTGAACTTTCTCCAGAGGAAAGCCATCTCCAATTTCCTATTGCTTGATAAACGAAGCTGTCAATAACTATTCCTGACAAATGGTAGCTTCTAAAATAGTTATCTCGCACATATCGTAGATGCTTGCAAGTGTCAAAAAGCAGTCCATTACTGCTTATATTTTTGTTTTTCATGGCATCCTGTTCTGCTTTTGGATTAGTTGAACGCCAATTCCCACCCATATTTGTATCTGGATATCTGTATGAGCCATCCCAATTTTTGAATGCCGGCAGAATTTCAAAGAACATTCCATCTGAAAAATTGATCTTCACAACCTGTCCATCTGCTCTTACTTCACTTCTTGGATACCGAACAAGAATAGCCTGTCTAACTACTTGCAGAAGACGAGATTGACCATTCCCATAAACAGAGTTGAACTGGTTGTAATATGATTCCGGCAAGGACATCAAAATATCAATATCACTTGTATCTATCGCAGTTCCCCTTCCATAGGAGCCAACATATATACTATTTTGTCTATCGCTTGTTATATTCCAAAACTCACGGTTCATTGCTGATGTTACAGTGCAATATCTTTTTGAAATAAGAGAACGGCTGTCAGCTGATATTACTTCTTCATTTCTTTGAACATACAAACTCAATGTATTCATCCCCCATTTACTCATTTTTTCCTCAAATGCGCCGGAGCATCCTGTTTAATTCCTCCTGCGTAAAGAATTGCTCTTCATTTGTTTTAAGCGCAGCTTGGGCGGCAGCATAACTTTTCCCATCAGTTAAAGGTGCAGCACAGTAAATTTCCGAACTTTCATCCAACAGTTCATCTCTTTTGCGCACTATTTCTTCAATACTAATTTCGTCAAAGTCTGTCAAAAGTGACAGATATTTTTCTCTTACCTTCACAGCTTATTTGCAGTCTTAATATGATCGGTTTTTTCAGTGGAAATGTCCTTATCCTTCAGATAGCTTGTTAGGGCAAGAAGTGCTGTTGAACATAGTCCACCAGCCCATAACAGTATCTGTTCATTTGAAATGAGCACTCCCAAAAAGCCGCCTTGATTGATATCGAC
>ENA-OQJX01000506-OQJX01000506.1-human-gut-metagenome-genome-assembly--contig:-NODE-506-length-19480-cov-6.755180_pt1 | contig 19480 bp, 9 predicted proteins | sample MGYA00242615_ERZ504782 | MGnify/ENA primary metagenome ERZ504782 (study PRJEB26092, sample SAMD00036354) | human gut metagenome | host: Homo sapiens | study: EMG produced TPA metagenomics assembly of... | reverse complement strand
GTAAAACGGGGCAATACACGGAAGCGATACGGGTTTTGGAACGGGCGAAGCGGCTGAGCGGAGATCCGATGATCCGGTATATGATCGCCAAAAACCGGCAGGCACTCGGTGACTACCGGGAAGCGGAGAGGGAACTGCTTCAGGCCATCGAAATACTTCCGGAACGGTTGTATCCTTACTATCTGTTAGCCAAGCTATATGCAGAGCCAGAGTTCTATCAGGAGGATAAATTCCGGGTTGCCGCCGGTGCCGTACTGACCAAAGAACCGAAGGTCGAAAGCACCGCTGTCAGAGAAATGAGAACGGAAATAAAAAAGATATTAGAAAAAAAGTAATTACGAAAGGCTCGTAACTAAAATATGTTTGTATATTTGCGAAACAACTTTGATAAAAACAATAAAATATGAAATACTACAAATTGTTTGCCATACTGATTCTGACTGGGATGATGTCTTGCTCCGGTGAAAAGAAAGAGAAAGATTCCGAAGAAAGCGTAGAAACCGTTCTGCCGGACGAGACAAACGAGGTGACGGTGATGAAGTTGAATACTACTGATTTCAACCACGAACTGATCAGTAACGGCAAACTGTCAGCCCGAAACTTTGTCGACCTAAAATTCGAATCGGCAGAACCGATCGCCAAGATATATGTGAAGAACGGCGATCGCGTGACGAAAGGGCAAAAGCTCGCAGAACTCTCTACCTTCCGCCTTGCCAACAAGACAGCGCAAGCCAAAGATGCACTCGAACGCGCCAAACTGGAACTGCAAGACGTACTGATCGGACAGGGCTACAAACTGGAAGATTCTACAAAAGTACCGCCCGCAACCATGCAGTTAGTCAAGGTAAAAAGCGGGTATGACCAGGCACTGATCTCTTGGCAGCTTGCCGAATACGAACAACGAAACGCAGTCCTGACCGCCCCTTTCGACGGTGTCGTCGCTAACCTGTTCGCCAAACAGTTCAACACGGCTTCTACCTCCGATGTTTTCTGTTCCATTATCGATACCCGCACATTGGAAGCCGCTTTCACAGTTTTGGAAAGCGAACTGCCGCTTATCAAAACAGGCGATCGTGTAGAGGTAGCTCCTTTTGCCTTGTCCGATGTCACGGCTGACGGCCGTATATCCGAAATAAACCCGCTGGTAGACAAAGACGGAATGGTACAGGTGAAAGCTGCCGTAAACGATAAAGGTAAGTTGTTCGAAGGGATGAATGTACGAGTAAGTATCCATCGTTCGCTGGGTAAACAGTTGGTCGTTCCCAAAAGCGCTGTCGTACTCCGTTCCGGCAAACAGGTTGTATTCACATTAACGGAAGACAAAGCATACTGGAACTATGTACATACAGGGTTGGAAAACGCAGACAGCTACACGATCGTCGACGGCCTGAAAGAAGGGGATACCGTGATCACAAGCGGCAACATCAATCTGGCTCACGAGGCACCGGTCAAGGTAATTGAAAATTGACAATGGACAATTCATAAATCATAATTTATAAATCATAAATCATAGTTCTAATACATGATAAAGTTTCTACTACAACGCCCTATCGCGGTATTGATGGCTTTTACGGCTTGCTTTATCGTGGGACTGGTTACCTACTTCACCATTCCGGTGTCGTTGTTGCCGGATATTGCTATTCCGGAGATCACCGTACAGGTGTCCGGCCAGAATACTTCGGCACGCGAACTGGAAAACACAGTAGTAAAAACCATCCGCCAACAATTGATGCAAGTTGCCAGCCTGCGTGATATCCATAGCGAGACACGTGACGGAGCTGCCATCATACGCCTCAACTTCGATTTCGGGACGAATACGGACCTGGCTTTCATCGAGGTCAACGAGAAGATAGACGCAGCCATGAACTATCTGCCGCGTGAAGTAGAACGTCCGCGGGTAATCAAAGCCAGTGCAACCGACATTCCGGTGTTCTGCCTGAACTTGACTTTAAAAGGTGAAAGTGGAAAGGTGAAAGGTGAAAGTGAAACGGCTACACAAAACAACTCTCAACTTTCAACTTTCAACTCTCAACTAAAAAACGACGCTTTCCTCGACCTTTGCCAATTTGCCGAAACAGTGATCAAACGTCGGATCGAACAACTGCCCGAAGTGGCGATGGTAGATGTGACAGGGGTACTGAAACGGCAGTTGCAGATCGTTCCGGACATGAAACTGCTGAAAATGTCGGAAATCACGCTCGACGACTTGGAGGCGGCACTGACATCCAATAATATCGAACCGGGTAGCATGACCGTACGCGACGGCTATTACGAGTACAATATCAAGTTCTCGACACTGCTGCGCACACCGGAAGATGTCGAGAATATTTATATCAGGAAAAATAACCATATCTTCCAACTGAAAGATTTGGCACGCATCTCCGTCGTGCCGGAGAAAGAGACCGGAGCCTCCCTTTCCAACGGGAAACGGGCAGTAACACTGGCCGTAATCAAGCAGGCGGATGAAAATATGGATAACATGAAAGAGGCATTGGCAGAAGTGACGGATTATTTCGCTTCCGTTTACCCGGACATCGATTTCAGCATCAGCCGTAACCAGACGGAATTGCTGGATTATACCATCTCGAACTTGAAACAGAACTTGTCGCTGGGATTCCTTTTTATTTGTATCGTAGCCATCCTTTTCTTAGGGGATATCAAGAGCCCAGCAGTAATCGGGTTAAGTATGGTGGTAAGCTTGGTTATCAGCTTCCTGTTTTTCTATCTCTGCAAGATGTCACTGAATATCATTTCTATCTCCGGGCTGATCTTAGCTTTGGGTATGATGATCGACAGTTCGATCATCGTAACAGAAAACATCACTCAATACAGGGCACGCGGGGATTCGCTGGAAGAGGCTTGCAATAAAGGAACGACCGAGGTAATCACCCCGATGCTGAGTTCCACTTTTACAACGATTGCCGTTTTCGTCCCACTTGTGTTCATGAGCGGAATAGCAGGAGCAATCTTCTTCGACCAGGCCTTTGCCGTCACCGTCGGACTGATGGTTTCCTATTTCACGGGAATCATGTTGCTGCCGGTACTTTACAAACTGGTATACAGCATTCCGGATATCAAACACAAGGGTTTCAACATGCGGATCAACAATCTGGTGAAAGAGCATACATTGGACCGTTTCTATGATGCCGGAGTCGATTTCATATTCCGTCACAAAAAAGCGACCTTAATTTTTACAGCAGTTACAATTCCACTATGTGCTATCCTGTTTTACGAAATACCGAAAAGCCGTATGCCGGAGATTGATCAGAACGAACTGATCGCCCATGTGGAATGGAACGAAAACATCCACATAGATGAAAATCAGTTTCGTGTCAGCCAGTTATTCGCATCTATCGACAATCAGGTGAAAGAACACACGGCCTATGTAGGCCAACAGCAGTTCTTGTTGAACCGGGACCGTGAAATGTCGGTTTCTGAAAGTGAACTGTATTTCAAGACGGAGAAACCGGACGGAATCACTCCTTTGCAGAAGTCAGTCGAAGAATGGATCAGAGCCCATTATCCGATGGCTGTAATCTCCTTCTCACCTCCCGAAACGGTATTCGAAAAACTGTTTGTGACGGGTGAGGCCGACATTGTCGCCGAATTGTACACCCGCAATAAATCCGAAGCGCCGGAAGCCTCCGTCCTGCATAAGATAGAACAGCAAATCGAGACGAAAACAGGGTATACACCTGTCGGCATCACCTTCGACAACCAGTTGAACATCACGATAGACAGGCAGAAACTTCTGCTTTATAACGTCGACTACAACGAAGTATACCGGTTGCTGAAAACAGCATTCAAGGAGAATGAAGTAGCAACGCTCCGCTCCTACCAGCAATATCTGCCAATCGCATTGGCCGGGGAAGAACAAACGGTTAACGAGGTCTTACAGAAAACATTGGTAAACACTGTTCCCGACGCGGAAGGCAATGTACGATATATCCCGCTGCAATCCCTGGTGCGTGTCACTCCGGGAGAGGATCTGAAAACGATCACAGCAGGGAAAAACGGAGAATACATTCCGTTCAGTTTCTATGATATAGACAATGCCGGACAGTTGATGGAAGACGTGAAAAAAGAGGTTGATACCGACTGGGATATTGATTTTTCAGGCAGTTTCTTCTCCAACCGGCAGATGCTGAACGAACTGGTCGTGATTTTGTTCATTTCGATCCTGCTGATGTATTTCATCCTGGCAGCCCAATTCGAAAGTTTCCTGCAACCGCTCATTGTGCTGCTCGAAATCCCGATCGACGTGGCCGCCTCCTTACTGGTACTGTGGATATGCGGCCATACGATGAACCTGATGAGCGCCATCGGTATCGTCGTGACCTGCGGTATCATCATCAATGACTCCATCCTGAAACTGGATGCCATCAACGAACTCCGCAAAGAAGGAGTCCCACTTATGGAAGCCATACATGAAGCCGGACGGCGGCGCCTGCGTCCTATCATCATGACATCATTAACGACAATATTCGGAATGGTTCCGCTGCTTTTCACATTCGATATGGGTAGTGAACTTCAAAAGCCGCTCTCCATCGCCATGATCTCGGCCATGCTGATCGGTACGGCAGTCAGCCTTTTTGTCATACCGCTGATATACTGGTTCATTTATCGCAAACATGACATTAAAAAATTGAAAGTTGAAAATTAGAAATTATGGACAGAAAATTCATTTATAGATACATCATCACTTTGCTGATGCTCTTATGCGTACTTCCGGGAAAAGCACAGCTCACGCTGACACTGGAACGGACTATCACACTGGCAGCAGACAGTTCGCTGGACGCTTTCCGGTACAAGAACATGTACTTGGCCGGATACTGGGAGTACCGGACCTACAAGGCAGGCCGTCTGCCGAGCCTTACCCTGAATCTGACACCGGCACAATACCGCCGTTACTTCACTCAACGATACGACTCGGAAGCAGATATCGACGAATATCGAAAACAACAATCGTTTTATGCGGGCGGGCAATTGGAGATCGAACAAAATTTCGACCTCTTAGGCGGTACGTTCTATTTGGATACGGATTTGGATTATATGCGCTATTTCGGTGACCGGACCTACAACCAGTTCTCATCGGTTCCGATCCGCCTCGGCTACCAGCAAGATTTATTGGGATATAACGCTTTCAAATGGGAACGGAAAATCGAACCGTTGAAATATGAGAAAGTCAAGAAAGAGCTATTATATAATGTAGAGCAAATGAGCGAACAGCAACGACCTATTTCTTCGCCCTGGCAATGGCACAGGTGGAATACGATCTGGCCAAGGAAAATGTCGCCACTACCGACACGCTATACCGGACAGGGCAGGAACGGCATAAGATCGCTTCTATCAGCCAGGCAGACTTGCTGACACTGAAATTGGATGCAGTAAACGCACGCAACACATTGAAAAATGCGGAAATCGCCCTGAAACGTGCCATGTTCAGCCTCGCCTCTTACCTGAACTTCGACAAGAATACGGAAATACGCCTGCGCCTCCCGAGCCGTCCGCGCGATATGGAAATCTCTGTCGACAAGGCGCTCGAACTGGCACGTGCAAATAATCCGACCTTCCTGGAACTGCGCCAGCAAATATTAGAGGCTCAGCAGCAGGTAGACAAGACTAAGAAAGAAGCGATGTTCAACGCTCAGATCAATGCCAGCATCGGGTTCAACCAGGTGTCCAAGAACATACAGGACGCCTACAAAAATCTGCAACAGCAGGAAATCGTCTCTTTGTCCGTTTCGATCCCGTTGGTGGACTGGGGCGTACGAAAAGGGAAGCATAATGTCGCCAAGAATAACCTGCTTGTCACAGAAACATCTGCCAAACAAAAAGAATTGACAGTCGAAGAAGACGTGATTATGACAGTCGGCGATTTCAATATCCAGCAGGCCCTGATCGGAAGCGCCGAAGAAGCAGTAGACCTGGCAGAGACAGCCTATAGTGAAACCAAGCAGCGCTTTATGATCGGAAAAGCAGATATCAACAGTCTTACCCTGTCGCTAAACCGCCAGCAGGAGGCGCAGCGAAACTATATTTCGGCTTTGCAGAACTACTGGCTAAGTTATTATAAGATCCGAAAATTGACGTTGCATGACTTCGAAACGGGGATTTCTCTTTCGAACGAGTTCGAGTATAAGTACGGATTGTAACAAAGAATGAATAATGAGTGCATCTCCTAAAATATCCTCTTTCACCATCATCGTCACCTTCCTTTGCGTGGCGCTGGCGGGAATCGCTTTCATACCGCTGCTACCGATCAAGCTGTCGCCGTCGCGCACGCTGCCGCAGCTGACTATCAGCTATAACATGCCAGGCAATTCGGCACGCGTGATAGAGATGGAAGTGACCTCGCGGCTCGAAGCAATGTTAGCACGCATCAAAGGATCAAGGAGATCAATTCCACCTCCGGCAACGGATGGGGATATGTCACGCTCGAGCTGGACAAGCATACCAATATCGACGCCGCCCGTTTCGAAGCATCTACCATCATCCGGCAGACATGGCCCAGCTTGCCGGACGGACTGAGCTATCCGGTTCTGGAAATGAGCCGGCCGGACGATAAGGAAGCACGGCCCTTCATGAGCTACACACTGAATGCGGCAGCCACTCCCATATTCATTCAACGCTTTGCCGAAGATCAGATAAAACCCCGCCTAAGCGGGATTCCCGGCATCTACCGCATCGATGTCAGCGGCGCCACCCCGATGGAATGGCGACTGGAATATGACAGCCGTCAGCTGGCAACGTTAGGTATCAGCATCCCGGATATACAGAAAGCGATCAGCCAGTATTATCAAAAAGAATTCTTAGGGACCGGGAACGTGGAAACTCAGTTGGCAACTTCGCGCGAAGGAGGACAAAACAGCCAGTGGATACGTCTCGCTTTGGTTCCTGAAAACGAAACAGATGGATTCAACCCATCGCTTATAACCGTCCTGAACAAAGACGGCAAGCTGATCCGCCTGGACCAACTGCTAAAAGTCACCCGCCAGGAAGAGGCTCCGCAGAGTTATTACCGTATCAACGGCTTGAATTCCATCTACCTGTCCATCCGCGCCGAGGAGACAGCGAACCAGCTGGAACTTGCCAAACTGGTAAAAGCCGAAATGGAACATATCCGCACTTTGCTTCCTCCCGGCTATGAAATACATACCAGCTATGACGCTACCGAATTCATCCGGGACGAGCTGAACAAAATTTATGTCCGTACAGGGCTCACCGTCCTGATCCTGCTGATGTTCGTCTTGCTGATCACACGCGAACTAAAATATCTGTTTCTGATTGTCATCAGTCTTTCGATCAACCTCTGTATAGCAGTCATCCTTTACTATCTGCTAGGGTTGGAAATGCAGCTTTATTCGCTGGCCGGCGTCACAATCTCGCTTAGCCTGGTGATCGACAACACAATCGTTATGACGGAGCATATCCGAAACCGACACAACCGGAAGGCCATCCTGTCCATACTCGCAGCGACCTTGACAACGATGGGTGCACTGGTCATCATCTTCTTCTTAGATGAAAAAATACGCCTCAACTTACAGGATTTTGCAGCTGTCGTCATCATCAATTTAGGAGTTTCCCTGTTGATCGCGCTTTTCCTGGTTCCCGCCCTGATCGATAAAATGAACCTGGAATGGAAAAAAAGTGGGAAAAAGAAAACATCCGGAGAAGAGACCGGACCTACATGGAGAAATCGGATCAGGAAAAGGACGAACCATTTTCTCAAGCGTTTCCCCGTCTACTACAACCGGTACTATCAATGGCAAATCAACTTCCTCTGCGGATGGAAGAAACTGGCATGTTTCATTTTACTGTTAGCATTCGGCATTCCGGTTTTCCTGTTACCGGAGAAAATCGAATACGACACGAAAGACAAGAAGAAGGTCTACACGGCAACAGATTCCCTGCTGATCGAGAAATATAATAAATTCGCCTCTAACGAGACGTATAAGGAAAAAATCAAACCCATCGTCGATAAGGCGTTAGGCGGAACCTTGCGCCTGTTTGTCCAGAAAGTATATGAAGGAAGCTACTTCACCCGCAACGAAGAAACAGTTCTGTCTGTCAGCGCATCACTCCCGAACGGGACGACCTTGTCACAAATGAATACCCTGATGGGACGAATGGAGGCCTATCTCAGCACCTTCAAAGAGATACGGCAATTCCAGACCAATGTCTACAGTGCACGTCAAGCCGGTATCCGTATCTACTTCACGAAAGAGAGCGAACGGAGCGGTTTCCCATACACCCTGAAAAGCAAGATTATCAGCAAAGCACTCGAGTTAGGGGGTGGCAGCTGGCAAGTCTACGGCTTGCAAGACCAGGGATTCAGCAACGATGTACGCGAAGGAGCCGGCTCTTTCCGCATCGAGATGTACGGTTACAACTACGACGAGCTGTACGAATGGGCCGAACGGCTGAAAGCCAAGTTGCTCACCCACCGCCGCATCAAAGAGGTGCTGATCAATTCGGAGTTCTCGTGGTGGAAAGACGACTATCAGGAGTTCTACTTCAATCTCAACAAAGCCCGGCTGGCCCAGGAAGATATACAGCCGATCGACCTGTTCGCCTCCATCAACCCCGTTTTCGGGAAAGACATTTATACCGGGACGATCGTCGTCAACGAAGAGACGGAGAAGCTGAAACTCTCCTCCCGCCAGTCACAGGAATACGATGTGTGGAGCATGCAGTATGTCCCACAGACGATCGACGGCAAGCCTTACAAGTTAGCAGAGCTTGCCAGTGTCGAAAAAGGACAGATGCCACAAAAAGTCTGCAAGGTAAACCAGCAATACCGCCTCTGCCTGCAATACGAGTATATCGGGGCTTCTAACCAAGGAAACAAGATACAGGAACGCGACCTGAAAGAAATCAACGCCATACTGCCGATGGGATATACAGCCAAGTCGGACAGCGCTTACTGGTACTGGGACAAGAAGGACAATAAACAATATCTTCTGTTATTGCTGATCATCGTCATTATCTTCTTTACCACCAGCATCCTGTTCAATTCGCTGAAACAGCCGTTGGCCGTTATCTTTGTGATACCGATCTCCTACATCGGCGTATTCCTCACGTTCTATTGGTTCAAACTGAATTTCGACCAAGGAGGATTTGCCTCCTTCGTCCTGCTGTGCGGTATAACTGTAAACGCAAGTATCTACATTTTGAATGAATACAACCAAATCCGGCAGCGTAAGCCGCTAATGTCGCCCTACAAGGCATATCTGAAAGCCTGGAATGCGAAGATCACCCCATTTTCCTCACAGTCGTTTCGACCATCTTAGGTTTCATTCCGTTCATGTTAGGCCCGGATAAGGAAGCATTTTGGTTTCCACTGGCCGCCGGTACTATCGGCGGGCTCGCCATGTCCATCTTGGGGATCTTCCTCTATCTGCCTCTTTTCACATTGAAAAAACAACCCGAACCTTAACTCCTACCACTCAAATAGAGATTATCGTTTCTCATTAAAATATTTTGTATGCCCGCCGTTTGTACATTGTCAACAAAATGTCAACTCTAACATCTGCTCTTCAATAAAGCAAAATCTACTTTTGCAACCTCTTTAGGCCTGTTCCAATCTTTCTTTCCAAAAGGAAAACACACAGGCTTCTCTTTCTGTTTAAATAGGGTATACTTGCATCGGTCCATTTCCTTGCCATCTATTTGGCAATGCCTGACAGATAAGCTGTGAGAAGGTCTCTGCCTCTCAACCCACAGAACGCAGAGTTTTTTTCACATTTTAATAAATATAATTATGAATAATTTTTTTAGTTATCTGAGATTACTTTTACTCGCAACGAGTGGAATGTTACTATTGTGTATAATCTTCGCCATGAATCCGGAATTAGCAGACAGCACGCTGTCCGGAAAAGTTTGCTGGTTTCATTTCACATCTCTCTTATTAGCCGGTGGGGTTCTACTTATGGAATTTACAACAAGGAAAAGCCGTTTTATCTTTTCATTACCGGACGCCTTATTGCTGCTCCTATTCGGTATCGTACTGGTTTCTTACGACAAAGACGAGAATCTTCAACCGGAACGTTTCCTTTTCATCGCCCAGCTAGTCGCCCTCTGGTTTATGCTCAGAGGTGCTTTACAGGCACATCAGGAATTACGCCCGTTTTTCATTACGATCATCATATTCACCGGAATCGTTCCAGCCATCTGGGGGATCAGCCATTCTATCGATCCTGCTCCCATCACCCATCCGGTCTTCAGACTGCTTGAAACATCGCTGAAACCGGAACCTTTCTACGGCTATATCGCGGTCATTTTCCCGGTCTGCCTGAATACGTTACTCCGTTTTAAGAATTGCGACAAAGTCGCTTTGTGGGAATCCCGTACCTTCCTGTTCTATTTTTCTATTCTCGGAGCTACTTTGATTATCACGGCCTTACTCTTCAAAACCGACCAACCGTATGGATGGCTGCCATCCTTTCCGGGATCTGGGTTTGCTGGATGAAGATGATCGGATGGAAACAGACGAAAGAAGCCATACAGAAACATATCCAACTGTTCGCCATCTCTTCGATTATCCTGTTTGTTATCATCGCGGCAATCATCCTAGTCGGAAATATCCAAAAAGCCCAGGCTGGAGACCGCCGGCTTTTGATCTGGAATATCACGACGCAGGCCATCATGGAACATCCGGTAACCGGCACGGGCATAGGCGGCTTTCCTGCCGCATACGCAAAGGGACAATCCGCCTATTTCGAAACCGATACCGCCTCTTCCAAAGAAAAACAGACCGCAACCTGTCCCCGGTATGCATACAACGAATATCTGCAGATAGGACTTGAGTTAGGTATTACAGGCTTGCTACTCTTTATCTTTTGGCTGGCATTTTCTCTCTATTACGGTATCAGACACAGACAAATAGGAGCATCCGGCGGAATTCTGGCGCTCGGAATCTTCGCCCTTTATTCCTATCCGCTCCAACTCCCGACCTATTGGGTCCTGCTCTTATTCCTGACTGTCATATGTGTGACCAATCCGAAGCACGACAAGCAACGGGCACAGAGGAGCATCCCGTATATCAGCGCCATCGCTGCCGCCCTCACCTGCATTCTTTTCTATGGACAGAAAGATACCTACTATAGCTATAAGGAATGGAAGACGCTTCAGGAATTATATCACGATCAGGCATACGAACAAGCAGCCAGCCGGTATACCGACCTGTTTGTCCAGTTATACCACCGGACAGATTTCCTATACGAAGGAGCAGAATGTTTCTATAAGACCGGGCAGCACGATATTGCCATCAAGTGGTTGGACAGGGCTTTAAAGCTAAGTGCGGATCCCGAACTGTACTATGCAATTGCAGAAAACGAAGAGGCGATCAAGCAATACCGGAAAGCAGAAAGTTACCTACTGGAAATCAGTCGAATCCTGCCAGAACACGGATATACCTACTTCTTGCTCGCCAAACTGTATACGCACCCCTCTTTTTCACATCCGGACAAATTCCATAAGGCTGCCAAAAGGTTTCTCGCCTTCCAGCCCAGTACACAAAACAACATAACGAAGGAGATGAAAGAGGAAATATTGCAAATCATCAGGAACTGGGATTTCGGTAAATAACAAACAGGAATTAAAGCATACCGATATGCCCATTCACCGGTATTGTCGTACCCCGGCATATCGTACATTCATATATTATTCCACAACCGGAACCAGACGCACTTTCAAAGTTTCTTTCCGACCGGCTTTCACATCAGCATCAAAAACAATCCGGACGGAACCGGGATTCGGAGCATCGTAGCTGTGAGACGGAACATTATCGACCACTGAAAAGACAGCAGCCGAAGGCTGTCGATAATCACATGTAATTTCTTACCTTCTTTCGTCAACTCCATCGTGTGAGGATCGAGCAACTTAGGAGTGGCGGATGTGACCATTGTCCACCGGACGGAAGCCGGTTTGCCGGCAGCCTGCACCTGATCCGTTACCTGCAAATACCGCTCCTTCACAAGCACGACCTCGCGTGTCGCTTTTTTCAGACTACCGCCGAACAGTGAAGTCATATCCAAACTGGCCCCTAACCGTGCATCTTTCGTATAGGTAGCAAGGATCGGGACCGTTCCTTTTACCTGGTGTTTCTCTCCGTTCACCGTCAACGTATTATGTACAAAGTTATTATAGCGGAAGACATCCCAACGTTGCCCGTCCTGATTACCGTTCCACAAACGCACCCCCTCCTTTTCCAGCGAATAATACTCCTGCATACCCAAATCTTGCGCCCAGCGTACTCCCAGAGCTTCGAACACAAATGAGCCGGCATCCATATGGGCATGGTTGGCCGAAGCCGTTCCTCCTTTTATCCCGACATAAAAACCTTCTCCTTTGTCCCATCCGGTACGGATCAGGGCTACAGGCACTTTTCCATGTCCGGTCCAGATTTTCGAGACAGGCGGCGTCACTTCTTTCATATCGAAACGGGAACCATAGATCAGGATAATCGGCAAGAAACGCTCTTCCTCCGCAGTAAAATACGTATCCTCGCGTGTCAGGAATATTTTTTCGTTCCAGAGCAAGGAAGGATCGCCCAATTTGGATGCATACCAAAACATGGCCGGAAAAGATTGAGTCGTTTCGCGTGCATCACTGAAATTGAAGGCAAGACCGGTCGTCCCTGCCATATACTGCATGAAGCGGGCCGAAGGCATAAAGCCCTCCACCGTACTTAGCCCACCGTCCGAACCGAGAGCCGATTCTAGCGCGGCGATCAACATCACGTTGAAACTCGTCCCATATCCCCAATAATTATATCCTTCCGGATAGTTGCCGTCAGGGGCATACACTTTCATCGACAGAGGGACAGACGACATAGCCCGTTCGATGACAGCAGCCGCCTCCTTGCCATCCGAGTCCAAAAGGGCAAGGGCTCCATATACCAAACCGGTATTGCAAACCTGGTTCCAGTTGTTTTCCGCTTTCAGGAACCAGTTATATTGTTTGTCGTTCGACGGAGCAAAACCTTTCTGAAGAATCGATTCACGTACCAATCTCCTTGTCTCCGGAGACAGCTTATCGAACAGCCAGTCATAGCCGATCGCAACCGCCATCGTCATCTCGCCGACATCCAGAAAATGAGACGGGTTCCAGTCATCAAACGAGCAGACAGACACCATCTCCTGCTCGGCACGCAGACGGTATTTATCTTCGCCGGTCATCCGATACACAAATGAAAGGTCGAAAATACGCTTCAACGCTTCACGGGAAACGGCCAACAGACGGCGTCCCTCTTTCTTATACGCCAGCGTCGGGCAGACCAACAACCGGTCGGCTTCTCCGACAATCTGATTATAGACGCGCTGCATTTCGGGATTATCTTTCAGGCTTTCCCGTATCTGCCGCTCCTCGCCCTGCTTCATCAACAAGCGGGGATGGCCGCTCACCCGATCATAATCAAAAGTCTGGGCGGCAAGACGGGTGCCGGCACACAGAAGGAGACAAGTAAAAATGAGATAAAGCGTCTTATTCATAACATCAGAATTATTTGAATGATTGATGAGGTAAAGATAGGAAAATAAAATTATCAAAACGATACCTCTATCCCATCTAATTTGAATTAGTAGGGCATCTTTTGGAAATTACCCGCAAGGTAATATTTTTTAACATTCTATTTGATAGTAAATACCCTGATTAGGTTGTCAAAATGACAATTAGTAAAAGATAGTCGGAAAAGAATCTTTTGACGCGATTGTCCTATTGGCCTAAAGGGTGTTTTTCCAAAAAGAGACAGTCTGAACCTCTTGCATATTTAAAATATAAGCCTTATCTTTGCCGAAATTTTGAAGATAGAGTTTCATGACACAGAAGGCACATAAGGATAATCCAGCATACTTTTCCGGTTATATGTCGGACAATGAAGTTCATTTCTTTATTTTAAAGGATTATCATTTGGTTATATAGGATGCGTTAGTTATTTTTACTAACGCATTTTTTTGTGCCTTATGATCTCGTAAGACAATTATAACATTCTATAAAATCAATAAATTAAACAACCCAAATTACTATGTCGAAAAGTGGTATCAAAAAGGTGATTGTTCTGGGCTCGGGTGCCTGAAGATCGGACAGGCCGGAGAATTTGACTACTCTGGCTCACAAGCATTGAAGGCGCTGAAAGAAGAAGGAATCAGCACCGTATTGCTCAATCCGAACATTGCAACCATTCAAACATCAGAAGGGGTAGCCGACAAGGTGTATTTCCTGCCGATCACTCCTTATTTTGTTGAAGAAGTGATCAAAAAAGAACAACCGGACGGTATCCTGCTGGCTTTTGGCGGACAGACTGCCCTGAACTGCGGAACCGAACTGTATACCAGCGGAACACTGGCCAAATATGGTGTAAAAGTACTGGGAACTTCGGTCGAAGCAATCATGTACACAGAAGACCGCGACCTGTTTGTTAAGAAACTTGACGAGATAGCAGTAAAAACTCCGGTCAGCCACGCTGTCGAAAACCTGGAAGACGCCGTAAAGGCGGCTTACGAGATCGGTTTCCCGGTTATGATCCGTTCCGCATACGCATTGGGCGGTATGGGTAGCGGTATCTGCAAGGACGAGGCCGAACTGCGTTCGCTGGCAGAAAGCGCTTTCGCCTATTCTCCCCAGGTATTGGTGGAAGAATCGCTGAAAGGCTGGAAGGAAATCGAATTTGAAGTAATCCGCGACAAGAACGACCACTGCTTCACGGTCGTAAGCATGGAAAATGTGGACCCGTTAGGCGTACATACCGGCGAAAGTATCGTTGTCGCTCCTACCTGTTCACTGACAGACAAAGAACTGGATCTGCTGAAAGAACTTTCGACCAAGACGATCCGCCATTTAGGTATCGTCGGCGAATGTAACATCCAGTACGCATTCAACTCCGAGACTTGTGACTACCGCGTGATCGAAGTAAACGCCCGCCTGAGCCGTTCTTCCGCACTTGCCTCCAAAGCGAGCGGTTATCCGCTGGCATTCGTAGCAGCCAAGTTGGCGCTGGGTTACAGCCTTGACGAAATCGGCGAAATGGGAACCCCCAACTCCGCCTATAAAGCACCGGAAGTAGACTACATGATCGTGAAGATCCCGCGTTGGGACTTGACCAAGTTCGTCGGTGTAAGCCGTCTGATCGGTTCGAGCATGAAGTCTGTCGGCGAGATCATGTCGATCGGTAAGAGCTTCGAGGAAATCATGCAGAAAGGTCTGCGCATGATCGGACAGGGCATGCACGGCTTCGTCGGCAATAACGACGTGGAATTCGACAACCTGGACGACGCACTGGCCAACCCGACCGACTTGCGTATTTTCGCCGTAGCCAAAGCGCTTGAAGAAGGCTACACGGTAGACCGCATACACGAACTATCCAAAATCACCCCGTGGTTCCTGGAAAAACTGAAAAACATCGTAGACTATACGAAAGTACTGTCTGCCTACAATAAGATCGAGGATCTGCCGGAAGATGTGCTGAAGGAAGCAAAACGCCTGGGATTCTCCGACTTCCAGATCGCCCGCTATGTTGAAAATCCGGAAGGCAACATGGAAAAGGAAAACATCCGCGTGCGTAACCTGCGTAAGAAATTAGGTATCCTGCCGAGCGTAAAACGCATCAATACGATCGCCTCGGAACATCCCGAACTGACGAACTACTTGTATATGACATACGACGGTAGCCAGCACGATATCTCTTACTATCCGAACGACAAGAGTGTCGTGATCTTAGGCTCGGGAGCTTATCGCATCGGTTCTTCCGTAGAGTTCGACTGGTGTTCGGTGAATGCCGCACAGACAGCCCGCAAGTTAGGCTACAAATCCATCATGATCAACTACAATCCGGAAACGGTTTCCACCGATTATGATATGTGCGACCGCCTGTACTTCGACGAACTGTCGTTCGAACGTGTACTCGACGTCATGGACTTAGAACTACCGAAGGGCGTAATCGTGTCCGTAGGCGGACAGATCCCGAACAACCTTGCCATGAAGCTGTACCGTCAGAACGTCCCTGTATTGGGTACTTCGCCGCTGTCGATCGATCGTGCCGAAAACCGTCATAAATTCTCCGCGATGCTGGATACGTTAGGTATCGACCAGCCGCGTTGGGCCGAGTTGACCAGCATGGAAGAGATCGACGCCTTTATCGCAAAGGTAGGTTTCCCGATTCTGATCCGTCCGTCTTACGTGCTTTCCGGCGCAGCCATGAACGTATGCCACAACAAGGAACAGATGATCGAATTCCTGAACCTGGCAGCCAAGGTTTCCAAAGAATATCCGGTAGTCGTTTCCGAATTCCTGCAGGGAGCGAAAGAGATCGAATTCGACGCGGTAGCCATGAACGGCGAAGTGGTTGAATATGCCATCTCCGAACATATCGAGTTTGCCGGTGTTCACTCCGGTGACGCGACATTGGTATTCCCGGCACAGAAGATCTACTTCGAAACAGCCCGCCGCATCAAGAAGGTCAGCAAGATGATCGCCAAAGAGTTGAATATCAGCGGACCGTTCAACATCCAGTTCCTAGCCAAGAACAACGACGTGAAGGTAATCGAATGTAACCTGCGTGCATCCCGCAGCTTTCCGTTCGTATCCAAAGTTCTGAAACGCAACTTTATCGAAACGGCTACCCGTATCATGCTCGATGCTCCTTACACCAAACCGGACAAGAGCGCATTCGACATCGACTGGATCGGCGTGAAGGCTTCGCAGTTCTCATTCGCCCGTCTACACAAGGCTGACCCTGTACTGGGCGTAGATATGAGCTCTACAGGTGAAGTAGGTTGTATCGGCGACGACTTCGACGAAGCACTGCTTTCTGCCATGATGGCTGTCGGAAACAGAATCCCGCAGAAGAACGTGTTAGTCTCTTCCGGTGCCGCCAAGAGCAAAGCCGAACTGCTGGAACCTTGCCACATGCTGGCAGCCAAAGGTTACAACATCTACGGAACAGCCGGAACAGCTAAATTCCTGAATGAAAACGGTATCCCTGCGACAGCTGTTTGCTGGCCGGACGAACAGGGCGACCTGAACATTATGGATATGTTCAGTCAGCACGTGTTCGAACTGGTTGTCAACATACCGAAGGACCACAGCAAGCGCGAGCTGACCAACGGCTACAAGATCCGTCGTGCGGCGATCGATCACAACATTCCGTTGATCACCAACGCCCGTTTGGCAAGTGCTTCATCAGCGCTTTCTGCAATATGGATGAAAAAGGCATCCAGATTAAGAGCTGGCAGGAATACAAATAAATAAGAATTTAAGTATATTTGCAGCACAATTCAGGGAGGTGTGTCGAAACTATCCTGTTCCCGCGCTTGACGCGGGATCGCATTAAAACCGGCCCTATAAAAATCTGATTGATAAGGTCTGTCCTTTTGCGGCCCCGCATCAAGCGCGGGGACAAGGAGATTTTGACACACCTCCCTTTTATTCATAATAGACCTATGTACAGACTGCTGATCATTCTCATTTCTTTCCTGTTCACGGTACATACCGTGTGCGCGTCAGTAGCCATTCCCTATGTATTCGTAAAAAATTATACGGTCGACGATTATAAGGCGAGTTGCCAGAACTGGGGCTTTTCGCTAACACCCGACGGTATGCTGTATGTCGCCAACAATTCCGCCTGCTTGCTTTCGACGGCAATACCTGGAGACTCTATTCACTGCCGGGACAGGAAGAGGTGACCGGCATAACCAACTACAACGACACGATTTACACCCGCAACGAGACGATGCTGGGAAGCTGGACATACGACAAGGACGGAACCCTTCGATACCGCCCGCTAAACACGGTTCCGCCAGAAGTCCGCTTCACCCCACCAGCCGTTGAAACACCTTTTACTTTACCCAAAGAAATACAGGACGCACAACCGAGCGCCTTTGCGACCAACGGAACGCTCTTTTTCATCGGCACCCTGACACAAGGATTATATATCACGGATTCCGACGGTACGATCCTGCAACATCTGTCTCTGCAGAACCAGCTACAAGACAACATCGTCCGCTTTATCTGTGTACAAGACACACGACAAATCTGGGTGGCGCTCGACAACGGATTATCACAAATCTCTTTCGATCCCCCGATCACCTTATTAGGGAAAAGAAGCGCGATCGGCAAACTGGCGAATGCCGGATTGGATGGCGAAGAATTGTATATCCAGACCAACCTCGGTTATTTCAAACGCTCATTAGGAGCCACAAGTCCTTTCATTCCCGTAAACGAAGCCGAAGCACAACCTTATCTCAAAACCGACAAAGCCCCCGCACCGGACGTCAAGCAATTATTCCGGAACACGGAAGCATTGGGAATATTCGCCCAAGCCGGACTCGTTTACCCGACCGGTGACGACCTCTACTGGCTTTCCATCGGAAACGAAGCCGGATTGTTTCACGTGGCAGACGGCATCGGGACATTGAAATGCCGCCTGCTCTTCGACAATTACAATATGAACCTCGTAACGAGGGGCAAACGGATCATCCCTTTAAACGATTCGCTGGTCTTGGTCTCCGCCATGCAAGGGGCTTTATTGATCAACATCCGGGAACTGATCGGCAACAGTCTGGGCAGCACTCCCCTGAAGATTTCGGGACTTGAATATGTCGATGCTTCCGGCATCCATCGCCTGCCGATCAACACGCAGCACATTTCTCTCCCACACGACTTCCAGGAATTCAATGTCTGGGCAGGCACCACAATATTCACCTCCAACCACCAGATCAGTTACAAGATCGAAGGCGTATCTTCGGACTGGTCTGCCTGGCAACACGACGGGAAAATCACTTTCCTGCAATTACCGGAAGGGAGGTATGAATTAAAAGTCCGCAAATATGTCATCAAGGGGCCCTATCCCGAACTCACACTCCCCATCGAAGTCCGTCCTCCCTGGTATAACACCGTATGGGCATGGCTGGTCTATATCGCACTCGTCTGGTTCCTCGTGCAGGCCGTGCTCCGCTACCACCTGAGAAACCTGCATAAGGAAGAACAGGAAAAAGCCGAAGCCGAACGGCAGGCCGAACAACAGCAGATGCAACTCATAAAAAACCAGATGCTCGAAGCCGAGCTGCAAAACAAAAATAACGAGCTGACACTCCAGACTACAGCCCTTGTCAAACGCAACCAGGCCGTCCAAAGCCTGTTGGAAGAACTGGAAAAGCAGAAGGAGACGCTGGGTGAACGTTATCCGAACAAACTCTACATCCGCATGAAAACTTTGATGGAAGAGACTTTGAACAACCAGGCGGACTGGGTACTGTTTGAAAGCTATTTCAACAGTACGCACCAGAATTTCATGGACCGCCTCAGGCAGCGATACAGTGATCTCACGACAGGCGATCTCCGCATCTGCTGTCTGCTCCGCATGAATCTCTCCACGAAGGAAATCGCGTCCTCATGAACGTATCCGTACGGGCGATAGAGCTGCGTCGATACCGTTTGAGGAAGCGTTTGGAGCTGGAAGGGGATACAAATCTTGTCGATTTCC
>ENA-OQJX01000505-OQJX01000505.1-human-gut-metagenome-genome-assembly--contig:-NODE-505-length-19493-cov-4.976092_pt1 | contig 19493 bp, 27 predicted proteins | sample MGYA00242615_ERZ504782 | MGnify/ENA primary metagenome ERZ504782 (study PRJEB26092, sample SAMD00036354) | human gut metagenome | host: Homo sapiens | study: EMG produced TPA metagenomics assembly of... | reverse complement strand
TTAAAAAATATCTTCTGGTACTTCTCATAGACAGGCTTACATTCCTTGCAGGCTGTCTGGCTGGCAAGAATCCCGTCAATCACTTTGCTGCGGCTTCCTTTGGCTTCATCTGATTGCGGTAATCTGCGGCTGATTTCCCGGAAGATTCCAGAAATGCTTCTAAGTCCTCCACAGTGGAAAGCCCCTTTTGCCGAAGATAGGACAGGGCTTCGCTGACTGCCTTTAAGTCCTGTGAAGTCCCCCGGTTCTGTCCAGCCCTTGTCCAGTCCTTCCGTTCTTCCTTTCGTATCTCCATGTACTTCATCAGCAGATTGGGAAGAAGTGTCGCTTCCTCCGCCGCCTTTTGTGCAAGCAGCTCTTTCCGTTTTTCTCCCAGCTCGGTAATCCAGCCTTTGAGGTTTTGGATAAGCTGCCGGATGGACTTCATCAGACTGTTGGCGGCTCTGATTTCCCGGTTCAGGTTTCCGATATTCGTCTGGATACCACGCTTTTCCATCTGCCGGACAGCAGCCCCCTCATGGACAGTGGGGACAATATCAAGCCCCTGTCTGGCATAGGAACGCAAGTCCACACGCTCCGGACGGTCATTGGCTTCCAGATAGCGGTTCTGGATGACCTCCCATTCATGCCGCCAGATTTCACAATACTTCTGGTCGTTCCAGTCCACATATCCTCCTTGTGGCTTTTCCACCTGCCGGATGGCAGCTTTATCCGTTCCCCATTCTCGTCAAGGTCATAAACCTTGCGGCTCTTGGGAAGCCATTTTCCATGTTCGTCCATTGCCCGCATAGTCAGCAGGACATGGGCGTGGGGATTGTGTCCCGGCGGATGGGGGTCATGGATGGCAAAGTCAACGATCATACCTTTGGAAACAAACTGCTGTTCACAAAACTCCCGGACAAGGACAGCGTACTGGTCAGGCGGTATCTCTCTGGGGATGGTAAGCACCCACCGCCTTGCAAGCTGGGAGTTCCATTGCTTCTCCACCGCTTCGGCGGCGTTCCATAAGGTATTGCGGTCTGCATACTCCGGCGGGGCATTTGCCGGTAGCAGAATTTCATTGTGGACGATACCACGCTTTTCCGGGTAGTGCTTCACTTGCTGGTCATATTCGCAGAACAGCTTTTCGCCGCTCTGGTAGGCAGCGGCGGCAACCGCAGACTGTTGTTGGCTTCGCTGCACAATAGAAATTTCGTTGTGTGGGCAGGGCATTTCGTATCGCTCCTTTCTGTAATTGACGGATGAGTGGCGTTTTGCCGCCCCATTTGGGCAGAAAAAGCAGGAGACCTTTTTCAGATTTCCTGCTCGGTGTGCCGCTGTTTTGGCGGCGGGTATTTAGTTGTGAAAGTTCGGGACAAGTTGACCCGATGTGTAGAGGGGCAATAAATTGAAAGTTATTTATTATCAATCTCAAATTTTTTTTGTAGCATTTCCAGACTTTGATAAACGATTTCATATTGTTTCATCTGTCCATTCTGATGTTAACTTCTGATTAAATTCTTTTAATGCTCTACTTAAAGGCTCATATTTTAATCGTCCCCTTTCTGTAAGAGTATTTTTTGTTTCTCTTATCTTTAGGTCTGTTTCTCGTGTGATATATCCTTTTTGCTCTAATGATTTAACCATTCGAGCCGTAGCAGCCTTATCTACTTTCACAAGTTTTGTTAATTCATCCTGAGTCAATCCATCCTGTTTTGTAAGTGCCATGTAATAAGCTCTTCTCCGACACTTATGTCAAATGGAACAACTACATTTTTAATTCTTGCTGAATACATCTTGATAAATAAGTTATAAGTTTTCCGATACTTTTCTCCACTTTATGCCTCTTTTCTTCTTAAAACTTTGTCCAATATCACATTCCAAAAAATACTCGAAAAATATCCAAATACAACATTAATAGGAAATGAGGAAAAATATATTTTCCAGAAATTCTCATCATATCCCTTCATTCTTAACAATCCGCTTACAGACATAATGCAGTAAAATATATCGCTGGAATTATTGATGAAAGAACTAAGAAAACAATATATGATTTTCCAGTATATAGTTTCTCTGTTACTTTTGCACCTAATAAGCCAGCCGGAAAAATCAAAGATGACTATACTTGCAACTATAGATTGTAATAACATCATTGCAAGTATAGACGGAAAAACAATTTTTCCAAGTTATTCATCTGAGACATAATGCAACTCATTGTACTCCCCATCAATATAGGGAAAATATAACGTTTATATTTCATTACTCTTACCTCACTTTTCAGAATAAGTGAAGTATATCACAAATCAGTTGATGCGTCAACTAATTTGTTTTTAAGCTTATATCTCTTAAAATTATATTTTCGTGGTAAACTTCGTAGTAAATACTGTTTCTATAAATTTTTCCTTTCAAAGGGTAGCTGGCTGCAGCCAGTGCAGGGGTGCAAAACGTCCGGTGGACGTTTGCCCTGCACCGACCGAAGCGGAGCGGAGACGGCGCAGCGTCCCCTGTTTGATTTGAAGCAGACCATGACTGCGGAAAATCACAGCCCTCCGGCGAGGAGCCTTCGGAGAACGCAATGCACCAACCTCTGGGTGGTGTATAATTGCGCCTTAGTAAACTAAGGGGTTTCCGGCTTCTCCCGTTCCAGCAGTTTTTTCAATAGTTCCTGCGTGTCCTGCCTGTGAAAAATGAGTTTCAACAACAGCATGACATCATCATCTGTCAGGCGTTCCGGCTTTTGCAGAAAACTTTCCAGCATACCGCCACGAGTACAGAGCCGGTGCGTCCGTTCCTTTCGGGTAAGCTGCTTTAACTGGTGCTGCAATGCCTTTTCATCATTGATGGCTTTCCGCAGTTTCTTTTCGCTTTTCTCCAGCTCCCGGTTTAGCTTTTCCAGCTTTGAGGTATCAGGCAAGGGCAGCGTCCTCCTTTCCCGGTATCAGCACATAAATCCTGTTTGGTTCTCCAACGCCCTGACGCACCCGCATGATAAGTCCGGCGTTTTCCAGTTCATTCAAAGAACGCTTGACCGTCATAGCGCTGCGGGACAGGACTGCGGCAATGGCTGTGACAGGGAAGCAGACAAACAGGATTCCGTTCTCGTCCTCCTGTCCTTTGGATAGCATAGCGTCCAGCATCCGGCAGTACATGACCTTTGCGGTGCTGCTAACTGGAAATCCTGTCAACGCTCTGGGAAAGGGCATACATGGCGGCAATGGTGTGTCTATCGTCATAAATTCAAAATTCATTCGGTGTGTTCCTCCTTTTTCTTGGCTCGTTTGGATAAATAACGGGGGCAGTCAATCACAACCGCCCGGAAGCTCTGCCTGCACCCATGCTGGCATCTCCGGCATAATTCGTTGTAAGTGACACGCCCCCGGTCATTGAGGTAAAAAGAAAGCTCATGCTTCCTCTTTTTGCTCATTCTCGGCATATTGCGCTTCCTCCCGTTTTTGTGTATGGTTTCGGGGCGATTTTCGGAAAAATTACAGCCATAGAGCCGCCTAAAATCTCCCGAAGTATCAGCGATAGGGTAGACTATCCCCCTATCAGATTGTCGTGTTTCGGTATCATTTCGGTGTCAGTTCGCCAGTTCTCCCCGGTGTCGTTCCTCCCCTGAATCTCACAGCGGCGTATCGCTCCCTTTGGTATGCTCGTTTTGGTAAGGGTTCCTCCACATCCCTGCCAAAAGTCATGGCACTACATCGCCGGGGAAGCATATCCCACACAGGCTGGTCATTCGATTGGAATAATCCATCGATGAACTACCTGTATCATAGAACATTTTTGTGCCCTGTGCCGTATGTCCACAAAGTAGGAATTAGGAGTAAAAATCAGAAATTTCCACGATTGCGGAAAGTGTGATATAATCCAGTTAAGCGGCAGCAATGAAACCGCCGGAAAGGAGCGTGCGCCCATGAAAGGAGCAACAAGCATACAGGAACGCCTTTGGGAACTCCGCAAGGACAAAGGCTTAAATCTGGAAGAACTATCAAAGCTGACGGGTATTTCCAAATCTGCTCTCGGAAGTTATGAAAAAGAGGATTTTAAGGAAATCAATCATGGCAACCTTATCACGCTGGCAGACTTCTATGGGGTCTCTGTTGATTATCTACTGTGCCGGACAGAGAACAGGGAGCAGATCAACACACCATTGACGGAGCTGCATTTGAATGATGAGATGGTGGCACTGCTGAAAAGCGGTCGGATTAACAACCGTCTGCTCTGTGAGCTTGCTACACATAAAGATTTCATCAAGTTTCTTGCAGACATTGAGATTTATGTGGACGGGATTGCCACCATGCAGATTCAAAACCTCAACGCCCTTGTCGATACCGTCCGGCATGAAATCATTGAACGGTATCGCCCCGGCGAAGATGACCCCCATTTGAAAGTGTTGCAAGCCGCCCATATCAGTGATGATGAATATTTTAGTCACATGGTACGGGATGACCTCAACCTGATTATCCGGGATATTCGGGAAGCCCATAAAAAGGACAGCGAGAGTGCACCTCAGACCACCGTTGCCGATGAACTGAAAGAAAATCTGGAAGCGGTTGAAAATTTCAAGGGCAGCCGGATGAAAAGCTGGTTGTCCTTTACTGTAAGCAGCTTGGCATCAACTATAAAAATCTGTCAGACGAAGAATTTCGCTGGCTCATTCGGATTCTCAAAAAATCAAAGAAAATGGGAACGCCTATCAGCCAGAGGAAAAAACGGTAAAAAAACCGCTGTTGCATGGTTGGGGTGCCTTCCATGTAGCAGCGGTTCTTGCTGTGGTTATTATTTCATTCGTTTTCTTAATATCCGGCGATAATTTGTTTCTCCCTTTGGTGCGTCCTGTATAATTTCCAACACACCATCTTCAAGCATTTTATCAATGCGATTAGAAATCCATACATCACTAATTCCAAGTTGATATTTTCCTAAAACATTACCTATAACAATAGCCATTTTGAATTGCTCTGGCTGTTCCGCAATTTCACGAAGAATGAAACTATCATATATATCTTCTGAAACACTTTGCAATTTACCATTTAGCATTGCACGCAAAGGTGCATTTTCATTTTGAAGTTGATTCCATTTCATAGCACAAGCTGAAAGAAATACAGGCTTAGCTTTTTCTTGTAGAGTTATATATTTTCCCCATTCGCCAGGAGAAACCTCACCCCATGCTATTTTGGATGTCATAGTATTTTCTTTTCCATATTCCCAGGCAGGTAACTTAACCAAATAAATTGTTGTCTGACAGTTTAATGGTCGAAGTTGTTTCATAAGCCAGTACATACCGCAAAGTTCATCCGGATTATAGCTATACCAAATACGAACTTCTTCCCCAGCTACATATCGTTCAATAACCGAAGACAATGTAGTTTTAATTTTCTGTATTTTTTCTTCAACCTGATAGTCTAAATCCTCTACAAACCAGACAGACAGCATTTTCTTGAGAACATTTTTCCGCTGTTCGCCAATTCCATTATCAGAAATATCTCCCACACTAAGAGCCATATCAAAACAATAAACATCACTGCTCTTGCCTCCCAATGGAATAGCATTCTCCCAAGCAATATGTTCTTGTTCCTGTGCTTGAATTTGTGCTTCTTTCATTTCATCTGAAGATGGAACACTCCCATCTTCGTGCCTCATAAAGACCGAAACTGCACTTCCTCTATACTTTCCCTTACCGTAAGTTTGGGCAATTTTCAAACTTCCACAGGCACTTTCACCAAATACAATTTCAATCATCTTATATACCTCCGATTTAATTACTCCCGTATGAATAAATTATATCATGCAAAACAATTTCTTCTGCCCGGTTGTGAATGTTATTACAACGCTGCACCCATTCCATTTGTTGAGTTCGCTTCAATTCCTCTGTCACGCCCTCGGTGGCTTTCATCTGCTCCATGATAGTGTCTAACCGTTCCTGTGCCTGTTCGTTCAGGTCTGCAAGATATGTCCACAATTCTCCGGTCAGTATCAATGTATTCAATCTGGCTGGGTGGACTTCCCTTAAATATTCCCGGTGCATCCGTCCGTACTTTCCGATAGGGCGGTGTTCCTCCGGCAGTTTCAAGTCCGGGATGTAGTAATCTCCGACAAGGATATAATCAATTCCGTTTTCCGTTATTCTTGGTTTCAATTCTCTCATGTTCCTTACCTCCTGTGGAAGCAGGCTCGTCTGGTACTAACTCAATCACATCGGTAATCTCACAATTCAGCGTTTCGCAGATACGGGCTAATGTATCCATGCTGATGTGCTTTCCCTCTTTGCTCATGTTGGCAATCATATTTGTTGTCATACCAGCAGCAAGCCTTAAATCCTCTTTCCTCATATCACGCTCTAACAGTGTGTGCCAGAGTGGTTTATAGCTGATGTGCATATTGTTTTCCTGCCTTTCTATCCATACCACCGGGGCGGCTGCCCCGGCAGGAACTTTTCTCTTATTATAGCACCAATCTTGTGAAATCACAATTTATTCTTGTATCCTGCCGCTGATACCGTCTGGATTGGTTTTCCTTTCTTTTTTGTTCCCTTTAATTAGCCATGAACTGCTTCATGCCCTGGCTCTTGGCGCCGGGGTTGTCGTTGCCGTAACCTTCCAGCAGGTTGATAACGCCCCAGATACCGAGACCGGCACCGAGCGCGATAACGAGGGTCTGAAGAACGGTGATTGCCTGTTCAAAAAATGCCATATAGTTTGTTAGCCGGAATCTGATTAAAAAATAGGTTTGTCATGTCTCATAGGCATACAAAAGCCGGAACAATCTGCCGCCCGGTTTCCGGGGGGCATGATTCCGGCTGTCCTCCTTTTTCATTATTTTTTCTTGCGATTGTCCGCTTTGTACGCCAATGGCCCATAGAGGCAGGTGCGGCGAATAGATAAGATCACTCCCTTCTAAAGCGGAACGAAATTAAGCGCCCTTTGTGTCTACTTCATATACATCGCAGACCTCATTGGGCTTGAGTTTCAGCCTTGCGGACAAGAATGCTTCAATATCAAAAGCGTTCTTGTCATCCGCGTCGGCAGTGTACTTGAAATTGGGGTGCTTGGTGATGTCGTACTTATCCGAAAGGAAAGGACGCACACCGCGCAGCTGGAGGATACACTTGCCTCCATCCATAACAGCAAGCTCATCCTGGCTCATCAGCTCTTTCCCCAATTTTTGATAGTTGAGTGAATGGGAGGTTTCCCTCCCACGGCTCTCTCCGGTGTTGTAGGTGTCGATGGTTTCCTTGCCCAGCACGGCAGCCAGCTCTTTGAGGGTAGTCGGCTCTTTACCGCCCAGGAAGATGGATGTATCCATGTTACCGATGATGGTATCTGCGTTATCCTTATAGATCGCCTTGAGCTGACTCTGTGCCTGCAACACCAGACAGGCAGAGATTTCACGGCTTCGGATGGTGGCCACCAGCTTTTCCAGTTTCGGAATCTGCCCGATGTTAGCACACTCATCAATCAAACAGCGCACATGAACCGGAAGCCTGCCGCCATACACATCGTCGGCTTTTTCGCAGAGCAGATTGAAAAGCTGGGTATAACACATGGAGATCAGGAAGTTAAAGCTGTCATCCGTATCACTCATAATGAGGAACAGAGCAGTTTTCCTGTCTCCCAGAGTATCCAGCTCCAGCTCATCATAAGCCGTGACCTCACGCAACTCTGCAATGTCGAACACGGCAAGGCGAGCGCCGCAGGAAATCAAAATCGACTTGGCTGTTTTTCCGGCGGCCAGCTATATTTCTTATACTGGCGCACCGCAAAGTGGTTTGGCTTCTCGGCTTCCAGTGCATCAAACATCAGGTCTACGGGGTTTTTGAACTCCTCGTCATCCTCACGGACTTCCATGGCGTTGATGAACTCAATGAGGGTGGAGAAGTTTTGTTCCTCCACCGGAGCCTCATAATGGATATAGCCAATAAGCGCGCAGTATAACAAGGTTTCTGCTTATAGTGATAGGTAATCCTTTGAAGTTATCGCCGGATTTTCCCCCACTCCACACCGGACGTGCGACTTTCACCGCATCCGGCGTTCCATCGGTTGTTTTCACAAGCATTTAATCAATCACCAAATGAAATGTTAGTTTTCTATTGCGGACAAACCAGCCTGCTGGCGCAGACTGTTCACTTTTAACATCAGTTCCTTTGTTGCCTTGAGCGTGTCGGCTATCTCTTTTAGCTCATTCTTAGGACACTCTTGCAGGAGTGGAAGAAATCTATTATGGAACAAAATCATATTTCGATAGCGTTCCTTGCCGCCCAATTCTGCCGGTGTTTTCAGCCAGCATACTATGTCAGCCGCATTTTCAAAGAGTTCCCCACTTAGCGCACATTTTCCACGTTGAGCCGAGAATAGTGAAATCCTGCTGTCAGTAAGTTCTGTGCTTCGCCCCATAGACGGTTGATTCCTCAAACCTGATATAACAGATGAGTTCATACTTAGGTTCGTGTGTATCAATGCCCGTCCCTCTACCGTGTAACTGCAAACCGCCGCTTTCTTTGCCATCGGTATCTTGTTCTTGATGTATGCGATAGGTAGATAGGTTGGTCGATTCCAGATACATACCGTATCATTGCCGACTTTCCAAACCGTTCTTTTTCGCTCTCGGTCATTGCGCCGCCCTCTCGAACAAGTCTGCACCCGGTTTCTGTATTGAGCCGATTTGTTAAAACTGTCATGACCTGTCTGTGGATTTTCCTGCAATCAATGCTGATGCAGGTGGCAAGTTGAAAATAATTCTGTATTCCCAGAACCATTGAATTGTACAGCCGTATTTCGTCCAAAGGTCTTTTTCCCTCTGAAGGTCGGGCAATTCGTTTCGCCTGTTCCACCAGTTTTTGCCTTTCCAGTTCCAACTTTTTGTCACAGATATGAGATTGCACGATGTACTTCCTGCTTTTCGGTCTGACTCGTATCTTAAACCCAAGAAACTCTGAATAGCGTTTTCTAACATTGACTATCCTTGTTTTCTCTGGCGATACCTCCAACCTCAGCCTCTCGGTTATCCATGCCGTTACAGCCTCTTTCGTTCTCAAAGCGTCCTCTTTATTCCGGCAGAAAATTCTGAAATCATCTGCATATCTCACGATATACATTTCTTTCAACCCTGTTTTCCTCATTTTGAGGAATGCCTTGCTCCGGTCAAAAGTAATCGAGTTTCTGATTTTCCTCTCATACCCGTATTCCTTTACAAGAGGGTGGTTCTGCCATTGGCTCTCAACCCATTTGTCCAGTTCATTCAGCACGATATTGGCAAGCAACGGTGAAATGATACCGCCTTGCGGAGTGCCTTTGTCTGGAATGAGTGTAGTGCCGTCTGGCATTCTAATCGGTGCTTTCAGAATCCGCTTGATAATAAAAATCAACTGCTTGTCGTGTATTCCCATTGCCCATATTTGCCGCATTAGCTTGCTGTGATTTACGTTGTCGAAAAATCCTTTTATATCAAACTCAATCACATAATGCAGGTTCATGCGTTGAAGCATGGTGTAAGTTTTCTGCACGGCGTGTTCCACGGAACGGTTCGGGCGAAAGCCGTAACTGTTGTCGCTGAATTTCGCTTCGCAGATTGGCTCTATGACCTGTTTGATACATTGCTGTACCAGCCTGTCCCAGATACAGGGAATACCTAACGGTCTGGTTTTTCCGTTTGGTTTCGGAATGTCTTTGCGTCTTACCGGCTTTGGGCGGTATCCGTGCTGACTTCCTGTGACAATAAACCTCACTTTCTCTGCAACTGTTTCGGGCGGTAAACACCCGATGTCACTGATGTTTTTGTTGTCTGTTCCTGCTGTGTAGCTTCCTCCGTTTGCTTTGATGTTCCGATATGCCAGAAGAATGTTGTCCCGGCTCAGAATTAAATCCATAAGGTCGGTAAAATTTTCTCCCTCCAAACTTCGATGATAGAGTTCATCAAAAACTGGCTGCATACCGTAATACTCGGCATGACGTAAGTCATCTACACATAGAGTTTTGTTTTTCTTTGGCATAAGGCATCACCTCCTTTTTGCGAAAGTGACCCTTTTGGTCTTACTCGAATCCTTATGTTGGATTGAATAATGCCTGCTTATCTCAACCGACTTGTGGCCATTCCTCCGTAGCTCACATAACGCAAGCACATCATAGGTTCGACCACTACTTTTCAGCAGCAGTTCGTCTGCTTATTGTTTTTCGTCAGACTATTCCTTGCGGAATCTGCTGCCTTTCCTCGTTCCGATAGTTCTATCTGTTCATACATACCCGTAGGTTCCTGCTATAGACCTGTCGGCTTGCCTGTGCCTGTAACACAGCATGGTCGTTCGTAGGATCAATTTCTACTAAACCACACCGACTGCGCATTAACGCACCCACACATTTCTGCGTGGTCTTCTTTTAGACCTGTACATTCGCAGGTTCGTCAGTCCGCCCGCCAAAGCGAACATTCTAACCATAGGTATCTTATAGACTCTCGGCTTATAGGTAACACAGTCTGCCTCCAGACCGCTTTCGACCACTTTAGGCAGTGGTTACGGTTACTCTCAGCCTTTGTCATGGGGCTTCGTACACCAGCCATTACAGCTAATGCACGCCCATCAAGGTAGGCGTTTCAGGGCGTTACCCCGTCATTCCACCTATCAAACTACCAGTTCTCCGAACAACGGAAAACCGTTGCTCGTGCGCAGACTTTTTACCGTCTGCGAACGAGTCGCACTCACCCAAAAATCTTCGGAAGCTTTTTCCCCTTCGCCTTTGGTATTCACAATGATTGTTGTCACCAGCTTCAGGATATCTTTTTCAGACCGTATATAGGCAAATGGATTGTAATGAAGCGATTTGGAAAAATTGATGGTATTCAGAACCTTAATCACATATGGCTCATGAACCACTTTTCCAGATTTATCTTTCATAATATTTCCATTCTTATCTTTCTTAGGCGGTCCCTTTGCTAACATCTTGCCACACTCCTCAATCAGAGTGCCTTTCGGATCTGTAATGACCATGGAACAGTTCATCTGCATGACCGACGGTTTAACGAAAAATCGTGTCTTTCCGGAACCACTGCCTCCGATGACCACGATATTTTTATTTCTCGCATACTTCGGCTGCTTTGGTCTGCTCTCCATGGTCAATGCTTCTGTTGCTGTCAACGGAATATTCATCCAGGGATTCTCTGACATATAAGGCTTGATATCCTCTGCAGTTCCCCATCTGGCTGAACCATACTCGATTCCCTTCCGAAGTTTCTTTGCATCTGACTGTTTCTGCCAAACCAATAGTTTTAAAATAACTGCGACAGTAACTCCAACCAATAGATCTCTAAGGTCAAAACTCAACAGAATCCCTGTAAAGATCCGATCTGCATGTTCCATCGCATATAACAGTTTGTTCCCTATATCTTCTCCGGGACTGCTCCTGTATAGGCAGGATGCCCGGTCTGCATAAAAAGCGGTCAGAACATAGGGAAGATTTGTAAGAACCAGTTTCTTTTTATCCAGGGCGGACAGCCTGACCCCAGCTTTATTCTTCCACTTCTGCATCAGCTTATTGCCGTTTTGTTTCTTCATCGGCACTGTTCCTGATGGCGGTTCTTTACTTTGTCCTTCGTCTTCTTTGGCATCATTGACCGGTAAGCTGCAAGACGCTTATGAATGGAAGGTTTATTTGCTTTTTGAATCTGTTTCTGGGAAAACTCACGGAAAGCAGCATTGAGGGCATCCTGATCACGTCCCTTGAAAAATACCAGATAAACCGGCGGCTCTTTGCTCTTGTCTTTTTCAGAGCATAATTGATCCCGTATTTTCTGGCATAGCGTTCAAAGGACTTGATATTCTTATTTGTGATCTCGATATTGACCATCCCGGCATTCTGTTTTGCCAGCTCTTTTACCGTGACCTTTCCCTGTTTCGGCTGATTTTTCTGTGCTTTCTTCTCTACTGATTTCTGCCTCTGATGACGCAGATACGCAACAAGAACCTTTTTCAACAGGTCTGCCGTAATCTTAGTAGCCCGAATACAGAACGTGACCGTTTTCTGAGTTACCTCTTCCTGCATGACTTTTCCCTCCTTTCAGCGATTCAACTGCTGTCCAGATCTGTAATCATGGCAATCACCCCCTTTAATAAAAAAAGACAGATTAACCGGTAATCAGGTTCTGCACCTGTACGAGTTTTTCTGTCCCTTCTTCTTTTCTCTTATCTTCTCCACCACAATAGATGGGAACACACATTTCAAGTATTCTACTGTAAATACGCTGATGGGCAGTATCCAAATCTGTGGATTTCATTTCATTCAGTCCCAGATTCGTTGTTATGATCAGCGGAAGCATTTTACAATAGCGGCTGTCTATCACATTATAGACCTGCTCCAAAGCAAACTCGGAATTTCGTTCTATTCCCAAGTCATCAATAATCAGCAACGGATAATCCACAAGATTTTGTATAATCTGGTTCTTATCTGCCTGATAGCTGGTCATTTCATTTAAGATCCTAGAAAAATTTGTCATCATGACACGTTCTCCCTGTTCCAAAAGTGCATTTGCAATACAGCCTGCAAAGAAACTTTTCCCGGTTCCAACTGGTCCCATCAAAAGCAATCCTACATTTTTTCTCTTCATATCTGTCCAGTTTTCTACATACTGCCTGGCGATTAGTATCTTCTGGTTGCTTCCATTGTCATTTTCGAATTTCCATTCCCAGAATCTTCTTTCCCGAAGTCCGACGGATTTTCTCTGATAAAGCTGCCTCTGTGCTTCTTCCCACTGCATCTTCTCATCCAGTTCCTGCCTGGCTTTTACCTCGCATTCGCACAAACAGGACACTACATGCTCAAATCCCATCAGACTGACTTTCATCTGTTTTCTTTTTCCACAGGTGCCACAATGAAGACACCCATCTTCGTCCAGATAATCTGCTGTTACTTTGTTTTCCATCACAGGCTTTCTCCTTCCTGAAATTCATATTTATCCATTCCTATCCTGGTTCCATCCCTTTCTGCCCAAAGACAGATTGTTGCAAAATGGTTCTGATACTCTTTTCCACTGGATTTCATATAAACAGAAAGATGATCAATCCGTTTCTGGTAATCCCATGGAAATAGCGTCATCAACTCCTGCAGTTCAGCTTCCGACAGAACAACATTTTTAAATCTACCATACTGACTGAATTTTTCTTCCAAAGCGGGTGTATTGCTCTTACTCTTATCAGTATGATTCTTTTCAGTCTTATTTATCTTAGTATTACTTCCATCCAGATTCTTGCAGTCCGGACTTCTATTTTTTTGCGTTCCGGACTTCCAGTTTCTTGCAATCCGGATTTCCAATTCTTTGCAGTCTGGATTTCCAGTTTCTGGCGTTCCAGAAGAAAAGTATCTTACCGGCTTTCCTCTACTCCGTTTTACAAAATTTTTCACATATATGACAGAGGGACGATTATTCCCCTGCCGATATCGCTCGATCAATCCAATCCCATGCACACTATCCAGCTCATATAAAAGCTTTGTCACTGTCGTATGCGACATTCGCAACAGCTCCTGCAATTCTGCGATCGTGTAAATGATATAGACATAACCCCCACTGTCAATCCAGCCATTTTTCTTGGACAGGCTGATTCGATCAAGCAGAATTCCATAAAGGAGCTTTGCGTCTGTGGACAGGCTTGCAAACTCTTTTTCTGTGAACAGAGCTTTTGGTATCCGAAAAAAAGAAAACTGGTCAGATTCTTCTGCTCTGAAATATTCAAAATCTGCCATAATATTTTCCTACTCTTCTACATCAAAATCACAATTTGCTGCACTGCCTGTACCATGCACATCTCATCAAATACAAAATTGAATGATTGAATCATTTCGTCCAAATAATAATTTCTGGCCTTCTTGTTACAAGCATACATATCACCAATAAAGCTTCATCATTCCCCATCGCATGAACAAGGGTTTCCAGGACCTTCATAAACTTCTTTTTTGAACAGCTTTCATACTGTCTGTTCACATATTTCTGGATATCTAACACACGAGCAGGATTATTTTCATTTTCCTCCAGAATTCCAAATGCAAGATCCATGCCAAACTCATATCCATCAGCCTGAATTTGATCAATATCCATCTCTCCAAGTTCATCCTGGTATCCTCGCTTTTCCATTGCAGTTAAAGACGTTTCATATTGATCAATATATCCCATATCCGCAATAGTTTCAAAAATATCTCTGGATGCTTTCACCATCTTATCCATAATAATTTCTCTTTCAGCCAGCGGCATATTTGCCATGATAGTATCTAATGTCATCATTGATTCTTCCTCCATCTCATTTTCATAAATATCATTGATATAAAAGTGGTTCGCCTTTCCATTGTTTGGAATGATACGCACCAGATTACCAACCTGAACCAGTTCCTGTACTGCCTGATCTACTCCATATCTAGTCGTATTCAGGTCTTTCTTCATTTCACTTTTGGGATAGATAACATACAGATCTCCGTTATGATCTACCCAACCATTCTGCACCGCAAATTTCAAACGATCCAGAAATAAGCTGTATAAAATCTTTGCTGTATTTGACAGATTTTTGTATTTTGCCATCTGAAACAGCACCTTCGGCACCTGCAGACACTCTACCGGCATATACTCCATCTTACTCATTCATTGTTTTCTCCTTCTGTTTGTACAGCACTTCGGCTGAATTAATATTAATTTCCAGCATCCCTACAAATACCTGATAGTACAGCAGGCATATCTGTTCATCCTCTCTTGCCAGATACAATCCTTCCAGTTCATTGGACGGATGTTTCATTCCGTATACTGCCTGACAGATATCATGGATTTTCTCACATTCCACACTTCTAAGATGCAGCTCCAAGGTGTGGTTAAATCTCTGCCAGTCCTCCAGTTTCTGATTTACTGACATCATGCACCGGAACAATTCCGCTGCTTCACATGCTGCTGACAGCACTACATTTTTGTTATTGATACTTCCATCGGCATTTTTCATATGCCCTACCATATACGCCTGATCTACTGAAACCATCTTTTATCCTCCTCTATCTAAACGGCATTTCCTCTTCCATGCCCTCTGGGATTTCTAAGAACCCTTCCGCATCTTCTGGAAATGGTGGTCTGTCAACCATTTTCGCACCTGCGAATTCAATCCGGTTTGCATACACTTCGGTGGTATAGATCTTTTTCCCGGTATCCTTATCTTCATAATTACCTGTGACAATCTCGCCTTCCACCATGACCTTCGTTCCCTGCATCAGATAATCTCTGGCAAATTCTGCTTTCTTTGCAAAAGCCTTTACCGGAATGAAACTGACTTCATCGGAATAATTTCTTCTTACTGCCAGAACAAACTTGGCAATCTTATGAAGTCCCTTTTCGTTCTCCACTTCGTTGTATCCGGGATTTCTTACCAATCGCCCGGAAATAACTGTTGTATTCATTGGCTTACCCCTCCTATGCTTTCATTGATTTGTAACAGATACCGATACATGGTCCACATTTTCCATAGGCACATCCGTAACATTCATCTTTTTCCAACTCTTCTTGCTTCATTTCATCGGCAAACATTCCTAACAGTGTTGTGTAAATCTTTTTCATTGCCAGGAACTTTTCTTCTGCTTTTTCCATCTTCTCTTTGTAAAATGGGATCAGTTCACGAAGAACTGGATGGAAACGTTCATTTTCATCATTCCAGGCACAGGTTTTCATCATACAGCGTGGCTGTTTCTCATAATTGCCCAGATAATACGGGCAGAAGGTACAGCCTCTTTCTTTAACAATTTCCACCGGAATCACTGGCATCTGACTTTTGATTTCCTTTGTTACATGCTTACTTTCAATTCGCTCTCTCATCTTAAAAATCCTCCAAGAATATTTATTTGCAAAAGGGACTTCCCCTGAATTGCCTGTTTTTAAGCACAAAAAAAGAGGCAGACTTACGATTTTTGTTTTCGCAAGCCTGCCTCTTATCAATCTAATATTCTATTTTCCAATGACATACCGTATAAACACGTATATCGCTCTGATCACATACACTGGAATCATGATACTTCCAATCAATGCTCCAATAATGACACTTAATGCAGCCATCCAAGTGTTGCTGGGGTATCCATTCCTCTCGGAATCAGAATCAACCGCATTTTATGTATTCCAAATGGAAGTCCGGCAATAAATACCCACCAGAACCAATCTGTCTGTCCACTGACCTTCATAATTGTTTTTGTCATCCAAAACCAGAATACCATAAATGCCAGTGGCAGAATTGATTTTTTAATTACATCTTCAATCGTCATCTTTTTTTCTCCCTCTGTCTGATTCCTTCCGCCACCTCCCGATTAAGGTTTGCCAGTATTTCTCTAACCACAGGAGAATCCAATCGAAAGGTTTCCAGATCTTTCTCCGTAACTCCCTTCCGTTCGCATCATATCTTCGTACAATTTTTAAAGCCATACTTTCACTTCCTTCCTGCTGATAATCCTAATGTTTCAACAAATGTTTAAATTTCTCTCTTTTTATCCGTTTAACACGTATCTTTTCTATCTTTTTCAGATAGACTTGTATTCTACTTGCCATATCTTCATTGTTCATTCTTTACCCTCTCTTTCTGCCCACGATGCCAGAAGCATAAATATAATTTCTTCCATCTGAGTCTTTGTATATGTCTCTGGAAAATATTGTTTCAATTTCTTCGCCGGAATCTGCACCTGAACTTTTTCAATACTTTCATTCATGCAAATCTGGTCAATCTCTGAATACGTCAACATCCGTTCTTTTGAAATCTGTTTCAATTCCTTTGCCTGCTTCATGGACGGTACTATATTGTGATTATGCATATACTGAAGTAATATCTGCTGCTCTTCAGTTCTCAAATAGGAAACTTCAACAGCTGTATTAAAGGGAAGCTTCTTCTCGTCTGCCAATTCTAAAAACTCTGCGATCAACTCTGTCAGATGAATATATCGAAGAATCTGTCTGGAACTATCTCCTGTATTCTGACTGACTTCTTCCGCCGCTAACTTCTTGCCAACTTGGCAAGAAGTTAAATCAGACCGTTTCCCCTGACGCTTTAACGCCTCATATTTCATTTTATAAGCGAATGCCTTTTCGCTGATTAGTAGCTCTTCTCGCTGAATGTTGGAATCTACCATGATCACCGTCGCTTCGTCATCTGTAATATCTTTGATGATAACCGGCATTTTCTCTAATCCTGCAAGTTCACATGCTCGTTTTCGCCGATGACCAGCTACAAGCTCATAACCACCGGACTCTCTCAACCGCACAATACCGGGAACCAACACGCCATATTGTGTAATGCTTTCAGACAATTCCTCCATTTTCTTATCATCTTTTACTTGAAATGGGTGATTTGGAAACGGATGAAGGCTTCCTATTGCTATCTCACTGATTCCATTGGTTGTCTCTTCGCTTGTTCCAAACAACGCATCAAGCGGCTGTAAGGAAATGGGTGTTGCTCTTTTTTTAGATGGCATCTTTCAGCACCTCCTCCGTCACTCTCCGATAAGCTTCTGTAGCTTTGCCTTTCGGATCATAAGAGAAAATACTCTGTCCTTCTCTGACTGCCTCCTTCATTCTTACGGAAAATGGAATATAATTATCAAAGATATTAATTTGACTTCCATATACATTTCTGAGAAGTTCCATATTATTTCTTGCATCATTCGTATGAGCATCTACCATCGTGAACAGAATCCCACCGACTTGCAGCTTCGGATTAATCTGCTTACGGACCTTACCGATCGTTTTTAATAACTGTTGCAATCCTTTGATTGGCAGGTAGGACGCTTCAACCGGAATAAGTACTTCATCTGATGCAGCCAGCGCATTGATCGTAATCATTCCCAATGATGGCATACAATCAATGATGACCGCATCATATTGATCTTTGATACCATATAATATCTGTTTCAATACATATTCCCTGCTCATTGCATTTACCAACTGTACTTCTGTACCTGCCAGTCCAATGTTAGAACAGATAATGTCTATTCCCTCTGCCTGATGTCTGATATAATAGTCGGAAGGAATATCTTCATCTTTCATTACTGCATCCATAAGAGCTGTAAGTGTTTCATTACTGTCATCACAATCACGATATCCAAATCCTGCGGATACATCAGACTGTGGATCTGCATCTACAATCAACACTTTCATATTCTTTTGTGCCAATCCTACTGCTAAATTAGCTGTACATGCGGATTTTCCCGTTCCCCCTTTTTGGTTTACAATAGAAATAATTCTAGCCATTTTTTCAACACCTTTCAATCAATAAAAATGACCGAATCAGCTAAACAGATTTTCATCCATTACGAGCTAATTCGGTCCTGTTTTTCGCTATTAAATTGTAATATCACCACTTTCGTGATACAGTAAAAGCATCTCAGATAAAAGCGGAAATTTTCTTTCATCTGAATAAGTTTTTTATAAAAGCTAGGCCTTTCCTTCATAATTTGTTGATTCGTTGCAAGTTTTTTTCAGGACCAAACCGACTCAACCCCTTGTATTTACTGGGTTTCCGTTGATTTAGTCTTATTTTATCATCATCATCGCCTTCCCTGATACCGCACCAGTACAGCATTTCGAATGCATAATAGGACAGCGGTTTGTCCATCATAGCTTCTGCAAACTGAAGATATTCTTCTTTCGTCCAAAACAGCATTTCTTTACTTTCTTCCATTCCCATCGTTCCTGCCTTTTTTGCAGGATTGATATTCAGGTCATAATACCGATTTGCATGATTGAAAATAGAACTCAACTGTGCATGAATTGTCCTCAAATATGTGGGAGAAAGTGTCTTTCCTCCCGGTGTTTTCAAGGTTCTGATTTCATTCTGCCAGTCAATGACATCTTTTGCTTTAATCTCGGAAAGCTTTCTGTTTCCAAGATAGGGAAGAATCTTTGTCTGAATGATATGTTCTTTTGTCAGCCAAGTATTCAGTTTCAGTCGCGGTCGTACATCCTTTTCATATAATTTGCAAAAACTCTCCAATGTCATATCAATATCAGCTTTTTTCTGAAGCTGGAACTGTCGTTCCCACTCCTGTGCTTCTTTTTTCGTTGCGAAACCTCTCTGGCATTTTTGTTTACGCTCGCCACGCCAATCCACATAACGAGCCATTACATACCATGTTCCATTTTTTTCATTTTTGTATACTGGCATCCATTTACCCCCTTTCGTATGATTTTGTTCCGTAAAAATGTTCGTAAAAATATTTTCTATCAATTCTTCCTGCAATCGTCACACATCCTGTTTTCTTTAATTCTGCATTCATCTGTCGAATCAACTTATACGCATATGGAACAGATACATCCAATTCCTCCGCCACTTCTTCTACTCTCATAAACATCTTCTGCATAAATACCCTCCTTTATATGAAATATATTTGTTTTGTTTTTCATTTATACTATACATATTTGTATTGTATCATTATAATAACACCATATACTATACATTGCAATAGGCTTTCAAGTCATTTACTAACTTTTTTTATTTATTTTGAACTATTCTATTATTTTTTATTAAATTT
>ENA-OQJX01000504-OQJX01000504.1-human-gut-metagenome-genome-assembly--contig:-NODE-504-length-19623-cov-2.936397_pt1 | contig 19623 bp, 14 predicted proteins | sample MGYA00242615_ERZ504782 | MGnify/ENA primary metagenome ERZ504782 (study PRJEB26092, sample SAMD00036354) | human gut metagenome | host: Homo sapiens | study: EMG produced TPA metagenomics assembly of... | reverse complement strand
GTTTTCTTTGTCTTTGGATTCGCAACACTAAGGTAAGTGAAAACGCTGACATGGCAAAAACCTGGGCAACAAAATGTTGCTCAGGAACTTATAAAAATAATTATCAATTATGTTGCGGAATTAAGGAGTAAATAAAGTTTCTCCTTCGGTGATTCCATCGATATGGAATGATATACTATCTGTTTTATCAGTCGTTTTGATACTTTTGCTTTCCATCTTTTGAGCGATGGCTTGCGTACCCGCCAGACATAATCCGATACACAGTCCCCAAAAAGCGTTTCTTGTCATACTTAGTCTTTTAAAAGTTAAATGGCCTCCATTTTACGGCTTATAAGTAATGACGTTTGTAGATAGGATTTGTAACCATCGGATTTGTTCTTATTTTTATGAAGCAGATCGATGTTTTCTTGTTTGTCTGTAAATAGAAGAAAAAGGTTATTTTTATAGGTGTTAAATCAAAATATGATGTATATTTGAAAGCGAAATAATCAAATACCTATGAAGAAGTATATTATAACTCTGCTGTTTTGTACGTTATTTTGTCATTTAGGCATTGCTCAAGGTTTGAAATCAGTTTCTATCTTGGGAGATTCTTATTCCACTTTCGAAGGATATGTTCAACCCGATACTAATTTTGTATGGTATCTGAAGACACCTCCTGAAGGGAGAAAGACGGATATGGTTTCTGTACGTAATACTTGGTGGCATCAGTTTATTAAGGAGAACAACTACCGTCTTTGTGTGAATAATTCGTTTTCCGGTGCTACTATTTGCCATATCGGTTATCGTTCGGAGGATTATAGCGACCGTTCTTTTATCACCCGGATGAAGGCGTTGGGCTGTCCTGATATTATTTTTATTTTGGTCGCGACTAATGATTATTGGACGAAATCACCTTTAGGAGAGTATCAGTATGCGGATTGGTCCAAAAAAGATTTATATTCTTTCCGCCCTGCTATGGCTTATATGCTGGATACAATGATTGATTATTATCCTAATGTGGAGATTTATTTTCTATTGAATGATGGTTTGGGAGAGGAAATCAGTGAATCGGTCAGAACGATTTGCAAACATTATCAGATAGATTGCATTGAACTGAAAGGGCTTGATAAAATGAGCGGACATCCTTCGGTGAAAGGGATGAAGCAGATTAGTGAGCAGGTGAAGGCGTATATGAATTCCTGGCATAATTGAGTATGACGGTTTATGTAGTGATTATTTTAGAGGAATAATGATAAACAGTTTCCGATGATATTTTAGTGAAAGATATACTGGTTGAAGTATATTCTCTCACTAAAATATGCCTATCACTTCTTATTTTACAAAAAACAATCGTCAAATGTCTTTCAGTTATAATCTAATCTCGGTGGTTAGAGCAGGTAAACCAGAAAGTTTTTTCATTGTGATTTCATTAAAGTTTCTTTTTTAGCCTTTAAAAATGAAGAGAGCTTATTTATTTCGCTTCTATACTTTCGTTCGTTGACCCTGTTCTTATTTTCTTCTGGATCTATGTGATGGTCAAACAACATTCGGGAATGAATCTTTTCTTTTTGTTTCCATTCCGCATAGTTGTATCTATTGCTAACAGCATTGTCTCCCCCTTCCCATTGGATATATACTTGGTCTTTTATTTTTGCTTTTAAATTTGTTAAAATAGGAACAAAACTAGTGCCATTTAATTGATTCTTTGGTATGGGCAAATGACAAAGTTCACATAGTGTTGGATATAAATCTACGAATTCTACCATGGACTTAGTTTTTCCTTTTTTCAATCCGGGAACACGTACAATTAAAGGAACGTGAGTAGAACGATCCATTAAATTATGCTTACCGAGAAAGTTGTGTTCCCCTAGATGCCAGCCATGGTCTCCTAGTAATACAACGATGGTATTATTTGCTAAACCTAGCTCATCCAGGGCATCCAGCACTTTTCCTATTTGGGCGTCAACATAGCTTAAACAGGCATAATATCCGTGTTTGGCTTCTTTCTGAAAATAGATATCATCTGCTGTGGTAGTACGTGCGTAAGCTAGATTTCTCCAGAGTTTTTAACTTCATCCGGCAAGCCTGCAGGGCGAAAACGATTATTGGCAACTGGAATTTTCTCTCGGTCATATAAATCCCAATATTTTTTAGGGGCATTAAAAGGTAAATGTGGCTTCCAAAATCCACATGCCATAAAGAAAGGTTTTCCTTGTTCTTTTAAACGTTTTAAGTCTGCAATGGCTTTTAATGCCAGTTTTCCGTCATCATAAGCGGTGTCAGGTACTTCAGCCCACTCACAAAAAGGTCCTCGCATTGTTTTGGGATTGATAGTTCGTGCGGAGGCTTCATTCATCCATAATTCCCATTTATTGTATTCTGCCCAATATACATCATATCCGTCGGGATGTTTACGGTAAGGAGGTTCACTCCATGAATTAGCATGATCTGAAAGATGGTGGAAAACCTTGCCGTTTGAGATTGTGTAATAGCCATGTGATGTAAACCATCTTGATATCGGAATTGCGGTTGGGCAATCTTTGCTGGCATAAGCGGAATAGTTGACAAAGCGATCTGGATAGTGTGGATACACTCCTGTCAATAAACTGGCGCGTGAAGCTCCACTTACTGGGATATTACAGTAAGCGTTCTGAAATAATAACCCGCTGGCGGCAAAACGATCGATATTGGGAGTCTTTACTTCTTTTACTCCATAGCATCCTAACTCAGGCGCATATCGTCTGCCATCAAGAATAGAACGTTCATTTTCTCTGTCTGTGAAAATACAGACAGAGAAGAGAAGGCAAGCATTGAAATGCTTGAAAACAAAGTATATTTTAACTGCATAATTTTATTTATTGTTTTCCCATCCAGGATTTTGTTCTAGAGCAGGATTGAGTGCCAATTGATTTAGAGGAATTGGATTTAGATAGTAATGTTCCAACCATCCTAGGGGTTTCTCAAAATAATATACATATCCTTCATTGTTGGAGGGACCATTCATAACTTTTACATTAAATTCACTTGCATTTTTTAAATAGACCCCAGTAGGTTGTTTGTCTACGTAATGTCCTTTTTTCCAGCGGCGTAAATCGTCCAAACGAGTTCCTTCACCCATTAATTCAACGCGGCGTTCACGGCGGATTTCCCATAGTAACGGATTTACATCTTGATCTCTGTCAGGATCAAAATCTGTGGTAATATCTGTCAAGACCATATCGGCCACGTGAGCACGTTTTCTCAGTTTATTAATAGTTTCATCTGCTATAGATTGATCGAATTGCCCTAGTTCATACATTGCTTCGGCATAATTCAACAGTATCTCACCGAGTCTGAATAGGGGAGCGTCTGTAGTACAAACTCCATTGGCAGTGCTGGCATCGGTATGAGTATTATAGTATTTCCATACCCAGAAACCCATTTGGCTGGCATTCCATCCCTGTCCCCAATTGACATTTTTGAAATGAGGTTGCCCTTTGGTTATAAAACCTTTGAAATTAGATGTCGGCAACCGGTGATAAGTTTCTTTAGAAATTGTTGCCATCAAGTCAATATATTCACGTTCAGAGGGATTGTCTGTGAACTTCCATTGAGTGGTAGAGGCACTTGCTAGACTTACCATATAGGGAGGACATACTGTGTGATATAAACGATAATCCCGGTTGCGGAACTGTGCATATACGTCTTTATCACCTCCGTATGTGGAACTGTTTTTGATAGGATGTCCGTCACTGCACAAATAACTGTCTACAGCATCTTTGGTTGCTTCTATTTGTGATTCGCCGGTTCTTACCATACGTGTGAGCCCATGGCATAGCTGGCTGGTAGCATACTCTTTGTATAGAATAATTCCATTTATGCCATCTAAAGACTCTGAGTTGAAAAGTTCTTCATAGTTGGGATGTAGGGTAGTATATTTATTCATGACTTCCTTGGAAGCCCGTGTACATTCTTCTAAATAGGTTGTGGCATTTTGTAGGGCATGATATTTTCTCCATGTACCTTCAAATAAACAAAAACGGGAAATTAATGATTGTACTACAGCTCGATTGATCGTATTATTGCCATCTCCGTCTACCTTGATATGTTCTTCTGCATATTTCAAGTTATTCAGAATATTTTGGGCTACAACATCCCGTGGGTCTCTAGGGGAATATAGTTCCTCGCTGTCTTCTGATAAAGCATGTTCTACCCATGGTAAATCTCCATATAGAGATAGCATTTTAAAATATTTATAAGCGCGAAAAAAATATCCAACACTTCTCCAATGTGCTTTTTCTGCATCATTCATGGATGACTGGTCTATATTGTCCAACATTAAATTCACCCGGCGGATATATTCATAGTCCCATGAATCAGAAGACGCAGGTACCTTAGCTTTCTGATACGCCCATTGACTTTCATTGCCTGAGACATGCTTGATCATATTGTCAGCTTCATAATCTCCTTTAAAAATCTCATCAGTTTGTCCTGTTTTATATGCATAGCCGAAAAAGACGTTATACAGTCCCCAAGCGTAAGTCTTGAAGTTTTCATATGATCGGAAAGAGGTTAATTCCGTTTGTTGATCTTTGGGATATACCTCCATAAAATCATTATTTAAACAAGAATTCATCAACAGGAAGAGTCCTACTCCTACTATATATTTTTTCATAATGTCAGCTTTTATTATAAACTTAAATTAATACCAAATGAGAATTGACGCATATAAGGATAAGTAAATCCACGTTGTCCCAAATTGTCTGTTACTACACGTTCAGCATCTATCCCTTTGGGCAGATGATCAAATGTAAAGAGGTTTTCTCCACTAAAAAATACTGATAAGTTAGTAATACCCAGTGGCTTGATCAGTTTTATGGGGAAGGTATATGATAAACTGATATTGCGTATGCTCAAATACGCTCCATTTTGCAAAAAACGGGTTTGTGTTTTTTGATTGGCTTTAGTATTTCCTTCTGCCTTTTCATATAAACGTGGAAAATAACTATTTGTATGTTCTGGAGTCCAGTAATTCAATTGAGAGTCAAACAAAGTTGAGTAAGCATCGTAATGTGGATAGAATAGCTCATTCATAAGCCAAAGATCCCGTTTGCCGACTCCTTGTAAAATAAATGACAATGAAATACCTTTCCATGCTGCGCCACCACGAATTCCGTACTGATATCTGCGAGTATCATTACCGATAATATGAGTATCGCCTGGTTCGTTTGACGTGTTTTTACCATTGTTTATAATACCATTTCCATCAAAATCCACATAAAGTATATCTCCCGGATTGGATTATAACCTTCCATTTTGGGAATATTGTTTTTTAACTTTCCTTGACTGTCAAAATCTTCGGTAGTATATAAGCGGTCTGTAGTATACCCCCATATTTCACCTAATTCCATTCCTTTTCGGTAAATCAGATTGCCATCCGAATCTTTTCCTAGTAAGCCTACCTCATTGTCGTATTTTGTGATTTTCGTACGCGAGTCATATAGGTTAAAACCTAAATAATATTGCACATTGCCGATACGGTCATTCCAATCCAAGGATATTTCCCAACCTTTGGCGCGTAAATCGGCAGAGTTTTGTAATGGGGCTTTGGCACCCAATACTCCTGGAAGTTCCATACCTGGAGCCAACATTCCTTTTGTATCTCGTTGGTACCAATCAAATACAACATTTAGGCGGTTATTAAACAGCCCTAGGTCAAACCCGAAATCCAAAGTACTAACTTTTTCCCAAGTGAAACTATTGCTGACTAGAGCTGGAGGGGCCAATGTTGTAGTAGCTTGTCCGTTTATAACCCAATTAGCCAATGGAGAATCCATGCCAGGAATAAAAGCATAAGGTTCTATACTTTGATTACCGATATTACCATAAGAACCTCTCAATTTTAAGTTAGAAAGAAAAACTTTACTCCATTCCATAAATTGCTCTTCACTGACACGCCAGCCTACGGAAACAGAAGGAAAGAAGCCGAAACGATTTTCTTTAGGGAATTTCGAAGAACCATCATAACGTCCGTTTGTTTCGAGTAAATATTTACCGGCATAAGAGTAATTTATCCTATAGAATACTCCTCTGACATGGTATTCCTCAAATTCATCACTGTTTTTATAATCTCCTGTAGCTTGTGATAATGAGGGTAAATCTTCGTTAATCATATCTGTGCGTGACGCTTTCATCATCTTATAGGCATTGCTTTCCTGATTGAAACCAGCCATAATTCCAATGTCATGTTTACCTAATGTTTTGTTGTAATTGGCATATACATTAAAAGCATTATAATTGGTCGCCCGATTTTCTATTTCATATTTCGAATTTGAAACAGACTGTTCCTTGCGGAAGTTAGCTCCGTGAGCATAATTAAATTTCTTATCGAAAGTTGTGATTTCTCTAGTCTTTCTATTAAATGTATATTCACCGATTATTTTCAGATCTTTGAACGGAGTAATAGTCAGCTTGCCAAAGATGCGTAAGTCGTTTCTGTCATTTTCTTTAGGTGCTGACAGATTAATGAAATTATGAGGAGTATTGATAGGCAAGATTTCACCGTCTAGTTCCATATTACCTAATGGAAAATAAGATGGAAAGGCTACTGCTGCTCCCCAAATACCATAAGAAGCTGAAGTATAGGGAAGTTCTGAATGTGAATTCGCATATTTGATGTCTAATTCCGGAGTAATCCAGGAATGAATATCGGAACGGATGTAAGATGATATATTATAACGTTTGTATGAGTCTTTATCTGTAACAAGAATTCCGTTTTGATCCACCATCCCAGCTGACATTCTGTAAGATATTGATTTATTACCTCCTCCAACAGAAATATTATGTGTTTGTTGAAAACCTGTTTCCATCATATCGTTTAAGAGATCCGTTTCTTGTAAACTGTATCGAAGTCCGTCTACTACGGCATAACCGTCAGGATAATTGCCTGAATTAGTATCATATTCTTTCAATAACTCCAACCAGGTATCTACATTTTGTCCTGTTTGATATGATACTGTTCCCATATCTTTATAAGCTTGTACTGTTTGTAACGGAGTTGCTTTGTGGGGTAAATTACTAGGCTTACTGAATGAGAAGTTATTAGAGTAGTTGATAGAGAAGCGAGTGTCTTTCATTCCCTTTTTAGTGGTGACTAGGATAACTCCGAATGCAGCGCGTGCACCGTAAATAGCCGATGATGCGGCATCTTTCAATACAGAGATAGATTCAATATCATTAGGATCCAGCATATTTATGTCCATCTCTACATTGTCAACTAATACGAGCGGGGCACCTTCATTGATGCTGTTTACTCCCCGGATATTGAAAGACATTTCAGCACCGGGTTGGCCTGATGTACCTGTTACTTGCAATCCCGGCATTGCTCCCATCAGTACATTACTTACCGAAGTAACAGGCCGATCCCCCAATATTTCATCCATTTTTACACTGCTTACTGCTCCTGTCAGGTTGGCCTTTTTTTGTACACCGTATCCGACCACTACTACTTCTTCTAAAGTTTCAGTATCTTCTTTTAAAACAATATTTAGTTCTTTTTTATTTCCGGTGTTCATTTCCAGTGAGGCATATCCAATGTAGGAAATTTGCAATGTCGCATCGGTTGAGGCATCTAGTACAAACCGTCCGTCTATATCTGTAATCGTGCCTATAGATTGTCCTTTAATTTTTACGTTAGCACCTATAATCGGTTCGCCATTCACATCTTTAATGATGCCGGATATTTTTTTTGTTTCAGATGATTTTACATTGCCGGTTTGCTTGTCCGAAATAACGATTGTTTTAGGTGAAACAATACTATATTCTAGATTTCTGTCTTTTAAAGCTTGATTCAGAACGGTAGTGACCGAAATATTTTCCGCTGATATCGAAATATTTCGGTCAGCATCTAGAACAACACTACGATAAGAAAAACGATAGGGCGTTTGATTCTCGATAATGTTAAAGATCTCTTTTAATGATACATTTTTTACGTTTATCGTTATTAGTTTTTCCTGTGCCATAGATTCGAATGTACAGAAAAGAAGCAATAACGAAAACAAAGTGAACAGCTTCAGTTGTGCGTGTTTGTTTTTCATACGATAGTAAATTTTAGATTAATGTTAGGCCTGTGGGCATTGTCGTAAGTAAAGACAATGTATTTTTATAGAAGTACCGAAGATAAGATATGTTATAAAGCATACAAAACGAAGCCGCTTTCTCTCAATTTAGAAAGAAAGTCGGTTTTGATATTGATTGGATTTGATTCAAATGTCAGTCAAAATAATTTCTTTGCCTTTGATTTGCGCCTTAAGATGATAGGACTTTTCAATTACTTCCAGCACTTCGTTTAAATTGGTAAGAGGTAGTGTACCGGTAAAAGTGTCGGTGGGACAGTTTTTACAGGTGATGTTGATTCGAACATTATAGCTTTGTTCAATAGTATGGATGACTTCAGAGAATTTAGTATTTCTGAATATCATGTTGCCATGTCTCCATGCTGATATTTTTGGGGTGTCCTCTTCTGCAATGATGAAAATATTACCTGTTGATTGGTCTAATATTGCCTTTTGTTTCGGGTGAAGGATTACATTCTTATGACTTTGAGTTGCACCAAGCCATACGCTTCCTTCCTCTAGGGCCAGTTCGGCTGTTTTATGATCCTTTCGTACTAAAAGATTAAAAGTAGTTCCCAGTACCTTTACTTGTAGTCCTTGGGCATCTATGATAAAAGGTACTTCCTTGTTTTTATCGATCTGAAAATAACCTTCTCCATCAAAGCTGATTTTCCTTTCTTTTTTGTTATAGGTTTGGGGGAAGTATGCTAACCTGGATTCTGAATTCAGAGAAACAGCGGTGCCGTCCGGAAGAGTGACACTTGCCCGTTCTCCTCGAGCTGTACAGACAATCATTTCTTTGGTGGCAATTTGTCTGTTCTCATAATACAGATAGCCGGAAAGTATAATGAATACAGGCAATAATATAGTAGCGGCAATCTGGATTATACGACTAAAATCGAAGCCATTGCTTTTTTCTTCTTTTATGGAATTTTCGATCTGTGCCTTTATTTTGTCTATTTGTTTGTCGGGAACGGAAGTGACATCAATTTTTTCATTCATCCAAGTTTGATACATTTCTTCCCCTATTTCATAGTCCGACATGGATTTAATTCTATTTCTGAGTTCCTGTAACTCCGCCGGGGATAGTTCGTCATTCCTATATTTGGTTTCAAGTTTCTTCATTTATTTTTTTCTATTTATGACATCCATTTATGTTGATAGTACCGAATTTTATTTTCTAATTAATAAAAAGTAACATTAGAAGTAACCATATTTTGTTTAATTTCTCCTTTAGGGTCTTAAGTCCTAGTGAAAGCTGGTTTTTTACGGTTTGTTCGCTTAAAGAAAGTTTTTCTGCTATTTCTTTATTGGATAACTGTTTGAATCGGGATAGACGAATTACTTTTTGCTGAGTGTCTGGGAGCTTTTCTATTGTTTTGAGGAATCTGAATAGGAATTCATTATATTCCAGCTTGTAATGAGTGTCCTCGGTTGACAGGGTATCTATATGATAAATGTATTCTTCATATATGGGATGGTTTATTTTCTGACGGTATGCATTGATGAGACGGTGTTTAGCCATAATAAAAAGTAGAGAACGTAATGTTTCATCTTGTCTTATATTTATACGGTTAGACCACAGTTTTACAAAAACCTCTTGTACGATTTCCTCTGATTCTTCGGAAGATTTGGTAAATTGTAAACTATAAGCATACAGGCGTTTGGAGTACATTTGATAAATTTTGTCAAATGCCTTATGCGATCCTTGTTTTAAGTCATGAATCAAGTGTCGTTCTATATTTTCTATGTGCTCTTCCAAGATATATGGTGTTACCTAAATGTGGATTAATCCCATAATATTCGTTTGCAAAGATAATCATTTATGTATTTCTCTTGTGTATCTCTAGAACTAATTTTGTATGATATCTGAATATGTCTTTTTAATTGTAAGAAATAGGTTCAATAGTAATTTTTTCTTGTTTTAAGACTAATTCTCTTCCTTATATTCAAACCATTGGTATGATGCTTTATTTATCGATTGTTTCCATTACTTGTCGCATATATTCCGACTCCCGTACCATTAAAGCGGTTGACCTTATTATCCGACACAGCATCTACACTTTGTACCTCTCCCACTTGATAAAGCATATCATTTGACAAACCGGCATAGAATGTTAATGTAGCTCCTTTGGCTACCAAGCGTAATATGACAGATTTTTCCTTCCAAGGCAGTGTCGCAATTATTGTTTTTTTGCCTAGAAGTACTTTTGTCAAACGGATTTCATTCTTTCCTTTCAGTAATGAATAATAGCCTTTAGCTGTACGATACAGAACCAAGCCCGCCCATTCGTTCACCCGACGGGTGGAGAAACTCATTGTCGTGGTGGCAGAAAAATTATGGGAATGTACACGGCGCAGAAGCATGGAGGGACATACCAGACTGTCTGCCATCTCAGGTCGGAGAGACAAAAACAAGTTGCCATCGGCAAAATGATGGAAAGGTTGCTCAGGGATACGCATTGTAGCCCATTCCGGTGATAAAGCAGAACTTTCAAAATCATTCTGTTTATCTGTCTTCGACACCGGCGTCCATGGTAAAGGTGGACGTTTCAACCGGTTTCCGATAACACCAATGCCGGGATTGAAGATAGGTTCACCGTTTTGAAAACTCACCTCACAAAGAAAGGTTTCGCGTCCTAAAGGCACCAGTCCTCCTTCCACAATTCGTTTACCGAGAAACACAGCATACCAATCTCCGGTCGGTGTCTGTACCAGATCGGCATGTCCGAGAGACTGCACAGGGTAGTCCTTGCCAAGATGGCGGTGTGTCAATACGGGATTGACGGTACAAGGTACATACGGTCCCCAGAGGGATTTAGCAGTGAGGGCGGTAACAGCATGGTTATAATCCGATCCTCCTTCAGCCATCAACAATAGATAGTGGTCCTTTATTTTGTATAAATGAGGCCCTTCGGCGTATTTTGCATTAGCCGCATGGCCATAGGCCAATGTTTTTCGTTCTCCGACCAGACATCTTTTTTGGAGGTCCAGCTCCTGCATCCATACGGCACACTGGGCAGGCCATGCGCTCTTAAAATCCCAGCGATTGCCTGTATAATAACAGCGTCCGTCCTCATCAAAAAAAGAAGAAGGTCAAATGCCGGGAGCATCTTTCAGCCACACCGGATCCGACCAGGGACCGGCCGGATTCTTGGCTGTCATGTAGAAATTGCCACCACAGCCATGAGCTGTGGTGATAAGATAGAATGTTCCATTATGATAACGCAAAGTGGGGGCCCAGATGCCGTCATTATCCGTCATACCGTTAAAGTCGATAGCCTTGGGATTGGTTAATGCATGACCGATAAGCGACCAGTTAGTCAGGTCACGGCTGTGATAAATAGGAAGTCCGGGAAACCATGTGAATGATGAAGTGACTAAATAATAATCTTCTCCTACCCGGCAGATGGAAGGATCTGGATGGAATCCCGTGCGAATGGGATTGGAAATGGAATCCGGAATAATCGTTTCTCCCATCATTCTTGCACACAAAAAAATAGTAACTAACAGTAAAAGTAATCTTTTTATTTTTCTGTTTAGAAATATGAAACTGCGCGTTATTATAATATTTCTCATCGTTATTTAATATATTAGCAATTATTATACTTCAAATTTTCCAGTGTTACATTTCTTCTGTCTTTTGCATGGTTAATTCTGTATCTCAGCCCTTTTGCATAAGATATGGAATAGCTCAAAAGTGATAGACATTGTCTATCGTTACGAAAGTGTCGTCACTTCCATAGATTGTTTTAGTCTTGTCTGTCCATACCGGTCGTATTCCTGTTACTTCAACCTGTAAGGTATAATTTGCCTTCGACATTTTCGGTGTTATAATTCGAATTGCTTTTTCCGGATACTTGCTGTAGAAATCTACCAATGAAGAATATACAGTATCTTTCTCGGCATTTAATACACTTACTTTGGCATATCCGCATGAGGGTTTGTTTCTCCAACAATAGCGGCATGAGTTCCTTTGAACGCTATCTCCAACACGTCTCCTTTTTGATTGGACTTCCATGCCCCGTACAACTTTTTCCCTTTGTTCAGAGCGTCTGCCGGTTTTAGCTTCCTGATGTCCCATGCCTGCCAATATTCAGGGATGGATATTTTTGTTCCATCCACTTGTAAAGGCATCCATACATATGTGGCGGCTGAGGCTGATGCGGATAAGACCAACGATCCCCCATAAACATAGGTATGGTATCGTTACCGCATTTCAACGGGAATACAAATGTACTTTGCGAATTGTAGGTCAGCTTGCCTTCCGGGCAGAACAGTCCTTGTTTCGTCCAAGGACCTTCTATCTGGGGAGCCGTAAAATAGAAGTTGTCATTTTTCTCCCAACTGGTCAGGTTTGAGGTAAGCATAAAATAGACACCATTCTTTTTGAACATGGCCGGTGATTCGCCCATGCCTTTAATGTGGCCACTTCAGCCTCTATCGAACGGTAATCATCGCTTAACCGATAAATAGGGCCATGATGAATCAGTAAATATCCTTTTCCATCGGTGTCCTGAAAGGTTCCCATATCCCAGCGTTTTACAGGTTGTCCCTTATAGAGCAACGGTCCCTGCAACTGATAGTCACCTGCAATCGTTTTGCAGGTGGCTAAACCGATATAAGGGTCCTTGTATCCCATATCATCGGCATGCATCAGCATGATATACTCGCCCGTCTTAGGGCATTTCATCACTTTTACACGCTCACCTACGCGATTGGGACCGAGGATGCCTTCGGGTTGGACTCTAAGGACAATGTTCTCGAATTTCCAGTTTACAAGATCATCCGAAGAATAACATGAGAAGCCGGGGAAAGCGTTACTTTTGTCCGATTTCCATTCTCCGAAAAGATAATATCTTCCATTTTCTTCCACAATACAAGCGCCATGTGCATTGACAATATTTCCCTTGTCATCAAACCATGGAATACCGTTGACTACTAAATTGTTTTGAGCTGTAGCTGCTCCTGCTTTCAATAAGAGGAACAACAAGAATAGTAAATATTTCATCATGTTCTTATTGTATATTCATATTTTATTTATTCAATAATGCACTAATGTTCTATCTTGAACATTAATATAAAAATTATAGGTTGGAATCTTTACGCTATCTATTTTTATTATTATGCAAAGATCGTAATATCAAAATAGAGAACAAATGGATTTTGATTTCAATTCCTGTGTTTTTGTACAAAAAACCATATCTTCAATCTGTTTGTTTATAAGTGATAAATAGAAAAAGAGATATTCATAATTTTTTTGAGGATCATTGTGTTTTTGGAAAAACAAATAGTTGGTCAAGAATGACTCCTTTATCTATTGCTTTTACTTGAAGACAATGTTTCTCATTTTGGGAAAGTGGGAGGGTGAAATGTAAGATTGCTTTGTTTCTTAATACATTTTCTTTCCATATTTCACTTCGCCCATATGTTTCGTAATTACTTGCAGGAATCTGCTGCCCGTCAAGTGAAAGCGCAATGCGAATTGACTTTCCTTCAATAGGATGACAAGGAAGTAAATGTACTTCAATCTCTACAGAATCAGTATTTATTGCGTCAAATGTATAGTTTACACTCTTATTTTTCGGGATGGCTATGGCTTTTTCTTCATAACCGAGGCCTTCACAGGGGGAGTAATCCCCATTTGTGCAGTCTGCTCCATTCCATTTGGCAATGTACTTGCGTTCTTTTATTATAGGAGAAGTCGCAGCTTTATGATCTACAGGTTCAAATACTGGTAAACGCCTAGGTTGAAAATCCATCATTCTATGCCATTTACTATTATTATGGAAACCTATATTATAGATACGTGTTAGTGAAGCAATACTATCAAATGCTGCATCACTTTTTGACCATGATTCCAGCCCGTGGCGAGCTTTTTGAGCATAAAGTATTTTTTTATTCATTTCCGCTGATGCCTGCAAAGGGTATTTGACTAATTGGAAATAGGCGTCTTGACGTTCCGGAATAACTTTATTAAAGCAAGTTTCTACCTCATCTTCCAATTTTTGATAGGCCGCTAAACGTGTGTCAATATATTTTTCGCTCCATGGCATATCTTTTATAATACGATAATCGTTGGTGTGATACTCTTCTTCACGAGTATTTCCCATGAATTCCGGCTTGCGGATATATGCTAATCGATAATGTTCTTTCATCAGAGGTAAAAGACGTTTGCCCAACTGGTTACCGAATTCTCTTTGTAGGAAATGGCTGAGATGCTTTGTGATACCCTGTTTTCTGACGGAGTGAATGTCCCAAGCCATATCCATGAATAATTCTATCTGATATTCAGCAGGCTTGATGTCACCTACATTCAATACCCATAATTTTTGTATGCCACTATCATAGGCGGTCGTCATTTGTTGATAGAGTAGTGCGGGTGAGAAAGTACCCAACCATAGATAATCATGTGGGCGTCCCCAATAAGATATGTGGTAATACACACCGTTTCCTCCTTTCCGCTGACGTTCTTCATCCGTAGGAAAATGATGAATATATCCATAGTTGTCATCGCACCACATCAAGCATACATCTTCAGGAACTTCAAGTCCTGCGTCATATATATCCATAACTTCTTTATAAGGAATAAAGACTTGTGGAACTTTTGTTACGTCTTGGTTAACATATTGTTGTAGTAAATGACGTTGGTCAGCAAATACATGTTGCAACACGGCTTTCTGTTCCTTTATCGTTTTTGCACCATTCATAGCTCCGTCGTGTACTCCACGCATACCTATAGTATAAAGTATGGGTTGGTTTGCCACTTCCTTTACTCTTTGTTCCCAAAATTCATAAACATTTTTGCTGTTGTTCACATAATCGTATTCTCCTTTTCCTCGTTTTCTCCATTCACCGGCTGTGCTTGAAGCCATTGGTTCGCAGTGTGAACCTCCAATGTAGATACCGTATTGTTCAGCTACTTCACGATTTCCTTGTGTTAAGAAAAAAGGTTGCGTACATTCATGCATGGCAGGCCAATAGGTATTTGCACGTAAGCGTAACATTAATTCGAAAATGCGCGCATTGGTCTTGGGACCAATACGACCGGGTTTGTGCCAAGGTTCGTAGTGTAGGCTTGACCATGGCATTAATCCCCAATCTTCATCATTGATAAAGATACCGCGAAATTCTACGGAAGGAGCTTGCAGATTTACGTAGCCGTTTGCAAGCGAAAAGGATGATCGTTTTAGAGGCATAACATCAGCCCACCATTCCCAAGGTGACACGCCTATCAGCCGGGAAATTTCCAGTATTCCATATGCGACGCCATGTGCATCACTTCCCGTTACATAAAGTTGGTCATCCGAAACTTTAAGTTGGAAAGCTTCTTTACGTTTATCTAACAGGGTGGTGTCTTTATTAATAATAATATTACCTTCTTTTCCTATACAGACATCCGATGACAATACTGCTTGGAAATCATTTACTAGCATTTTAAGTGCTGATTTTACTACCGGTTCCATTTCTGTTGTATCACAAGCTATATGAATTGTGTGCCCACTTTTCAGTTCAAAACCGTTGGCCTTTACTACTATCATTAATAATAATAGATGTATGATTGTATGTCGCATATTCTGTTTTAAATTATTAATTTTTACCAACAATCAACTTTCCTTGAATTGGTCTTTTTCTGATACTTAAAAAGGGCATATCAAAAATATTGTATGCTCTGAAATTTTATCAATATGTTTTGATATGCCTTTTGTGTATAAATTTATTTATTAATAATCCTATCAATAGCCTGCATTTTGCTCTATTCCTTCCGAATCTTGATCAATAACAGTTTGTGGAATTGGTCTTAATAAATATGGTTATCCATTTTGTTTGTTTTCTTTGCTAGATTATTATGTTTTAATGTACGTTCAATAAGTGTATTGGTACGTTTTAAATCAGGCCAACGCTTGTATTCACCAGCTAGTTCACGTGCACGTTCATCCAGAATCGTATTTATATCAATATCTACTTCATTTATGATCATATCTTTTTCGTGACCGGGGATGGCAGCTCTTTTGCGTACAGCGTTAAGGCGTTCGGCAGCTTTTGATTTATCACCTGCCTGCAAATAGGCTTCTGAAGCAATCAAATACGTTTCTGCTAGCCGGAATAGGAAGATGTCCCGTGTGCCTGAATAGGATTGATTGTTGGATGGCCAAGGAGCTGTTGAATCAAAAAACTTCCATATCATGGGGAAAATTCCGCTACCACCTATATTTTCAATATCCTGTTTCCAAAGTTCTTTGGTTATGATGATAGCATTGGGATGTTCAGCCATGATGGCTAAAGAATCGTTCACTGTAAATTCTTTGTCATAATGTGGAAAATAGACTCTTAAATCGCCAGCTTTTACTTTTCCATCATCTTTTGTTGCATAATATTCACTTAAAAAAGTAACATCATAGCGTGAGTCAGAGTCTGTATTGTAGAGTGAATAGAGAAATTGTGTGGGCGTAAATTGCGGTTTATGCCAGTTATAGGTTGTATTGTATATTTCGAAACCACTAGGAATTTTGCTCCATAGTTCCCATCCGAACATCGCATTCTGACCGCTTCCATTATTAATATCTCCACCTAAAGATTTGGCATCATATTGAACTGAAAAGATAATTTCGTCATTTATTTCATTACCTTCTTTGAATACTTCCTGGAAGGAAGGGAGAAGACGATATTCTCCACTATTGATTACTTCGTCCGCTAGTGATGCAGCTTTAGTGAAATCATCGGAATCAGCATAGCTTTTATAACCTCGAGTTAAATAAACCAGGCTTAATAAGTTTTTGCATGCTCCTTGAGTGGCACGGCCAAACTCAGCAGCTTTAATCGGAAGCTTACTGACTACTACACTTAGCTCATTGATGATGTATTTATATATATCAGCCTCGGGAATGCGGTCAAAGTGTGTAATGGCTGATGTAATTTCATCCTCAACCAAAGGTACGTCACCGAACTGTTCAACTAAAAGAAAATAATAATAAGCACGAAGGAATCTTACTTCGGCATTTGATTGAACTATTTCTGTTTCTGAAATTCCGTTTACTGCGTTTGCTCGGGCTAGAGCTGTATTACATGCTTGTATGGAATAATATAAGTCTGCATAATGGTCTTTTACACAAGGGTTTTCGGCATCCAATTCTGCATATTCGTTCAGTTGGCGGCTTTGGGTGTCTCGTCCTCCGTAACTACCTCCAATTAATTCACTTTCACCGCGAGTAAATATATCTGTACCTAGACAATACAACCAAGGCTCGTCTCCCCAAACTGTTCTTAAAGTAGAATAAGCAGCGTTTACTAAAGAACGGTATCCGTCAGCTGTTACGAAATAATTTTCTGCAGTTATATTGCTCTGGTTCTTTTCTTCTAGAAAGTTGTCACAAGATACAGTTATAGAAGCGATGAATAGTAGAGCAGATAATTTTATTTTTGTTTTCATATTGTTGTTTTTTTAGAATGCAAGTTTTACACCAAATAAAAAAGTTCTTGTACTTGTAGCTTCTCCCCACGTATTTTGAGTTGCCCATTCTGGATCAAATCCTTTGAAAGAAGTGAAAAGGAATGGATTGTTGGCTGTAGCATATAATTTCAGCCTTTTAATTCCTATAGGTTTCAGCAGCGACATGGGGAAAGTATATCCTAGTGTGATATATCCTACTCTTACGAAAGATACATCTTGATAGCACATGGAAGAAAAATATTTTCCTTTATTTCCTGGTTGAGGGTATTTATTTGTCGGATTGGTTTCAGTCCAATAATCAACTTTAGCTTGGTTGTAATTACCATCATATGCCATAAACGAAGAAACAAATGTACTGTTTAACTGGGCACCTTGACGGGTATATACATTGAAAGCCAAATCCCAGTTTTTATAAGTAAATGTATTGGTGATACTTCCTGTCCATTTGGGTAGCTGTTGCCCTAGAATCACTTTATCTTTTGCATCAATGACATTATCATGATTTTGATCTTTCACCTTTACTTGTCCCGGTGTCTGGCCATATATGGCTGCTTTATCGGCTTCGGATGTCTGCCATATTCCATCAAATTCATAGTCATAATTTACATTGATAGCCTCTCCAATAAACCATTTGTTACCGATATCATCTTTTTTCCCTCCGTACAATTCAAGGATTTCATTTTTATTGGTATCAAAAATTATATTTGTCTGCCAGGAAAAATCACTTGTTTGGACATTTATTGTATTTATAGATAACTCAAGCCCTGTATTTCTCACCTTTCCAATATTGTCCCAAACAGAAGTCCATCCTGTGGTGCTAGGTAACTGGCGTTCCATAATCAGATCTTTAGAGGTGCGTTGATATACGTCCAATGAACCATTAATACGGTTTCTGAAGAAACCAAAATCTAAACCGATGTTGAATTCCTGTGTCCGTTCCCAAGTTAATTTACTATTAGCAAGACCGTTTTTATAATAAGAAGTTGAAACATCACCTCCAAAATCGTAATTCCTATTTGACACATTAGACTGTGTCCCATAAATACTAACAGCATCGTTGCCCGTAACACCATAGCTAAGACGCAACTTTAAACTACTGATGAAATCCACTTTCTTTATAAATTCCTCTTCACCCAACATCCATGCAAATGCGGCTGAGGGGAAAAATGCCCATTTATTACCATCGGCCAATCTGGATGAGCCGTCATAACGTCCCGAAACAGTGAAAAGATATTTATCCATAAATGAATATTGAATACGACCTAAAAATGAGGCAAGACTAGTCTGCTGATAGTCTGTTTGTGATGCTTGAATATCGGTTGATGCAACTGCGTCCAAGTTATACCACTTACTATTATAAGGTAAGTTTCTTGCTTTTTGATAAGAGGATTCCCATTGTTGGTATTGAATGCTTTGGACAAGGTTTACATTCAGACTATGTTTTCCGAAACGTTTGTCATAAGTCGCTTGATTGTCCCATACATATCCCCAATGGTTGTTGGTTTCATATACGGCACTTGTATTGTCGGTTTTTCCAGCTCCTCCATTCTTGCACCACATACCATAATATTCTCCATTGCGTTTGTTCAACATTTGTGGCGAGAATTGAGTGCGGAAGTTCAATCCTTTGATGGGTTCGAATTTCAGGTAGATATTACCGAAAGCGCGGAATCGTTTTTTTTCACGCCATTCACCATCTTCTGTACTTTCATAAAGGGGATTAGTTACGGCATCATTACGGAATACGCGAAATAACATGTTTCCTTCGTCATCGTATGGAGCCGCTACGGAAGGTAACCGGAAGGCGGAACGCAATGTTTCATAACTCCCTTCATTTTGAATGCTGTAAGTGAAATACAAACTTCCTCCTGCTTCCCATTTATCTGTAAATTTCCGGTTGATATTCAGATGCATATTATATCGATCATAATCCTGCCCTTCAATTGTTCCGTTTTCTTTTAATTGTCCCAAACCGATAGAGAAAGTTCCTTTATCATCGCCGCCTGAAGCTGTAATGGTATTGCTGGTTTGGAAGCCTTTACGTAATACTAAATCAACCAGTCTGTATAAATATCCATGATCTATTCATGTTCCATT
>ENA-OQJX01000503-OQJX01000503.1-human-gut-metagenome-genome-assembly--contig:-NODE-503-length-19625-cov-2.599651_pt1 | contig 19625 bp, 25 predicted proteins | sample MGYA00242615_ERZ504782 | MGnify/ENA primary metagenome ERZ504782 (study PRJEB26092, sample SAMD00036354) | human gut metagenome | host: Homo sapiens | study: EMG produced TPA metagenomics assembly of... | reverse complement strand
AAATGCTATTCTGTTTTTGCGAGGGTTGGCTGGGCTTGCTTTGCTGTTCTCTCCGTCACCCTCGCTACTCCAAGGCCAGCATTTGAATGATGTTTGTCATGGGCAGCGGATGGTTGGCGGATTTTTTTATTTTAGGGCTTGACTTTTAATAGTTAGTCTTCGTCAGAATTTTATAGGCTTCGGCAACTTTGCCTTTGGGATCATGCTTGAAGATACTGGTTCCCTCTGCGCTGATTTCCTCTGCACGGACAGAGCGGGGAATGTCGGTCTTGTAAACCTTCAGCTTTCCGCCGTAGCTCTCCCGAATCAGATTGCTGATGTCTTTGGAGTAGTTGGTGCGGCTGTCCACCATCGTCAGAAGAATCCCTTCAATCCTCAGTTTCGGTTGATTTGCCTCTTGACCTTGTTGATGGTTCCAAGCAGCTGTTCCAGACCCTTTGCAGGAAGGTATGCTGCCTGAACCGGTATCAGCACATTGTCGGCAGCTGCCAACGCATTGACGGTCAGCATACCCAAAGACGGCATACAGTCAAGAAGAATGTAATCATAATTCTGTTTGACTGTATCCAGGTATTGCCGGAGAATGGTTTCCCGGCTCATGGCATTGACCAGTGCTACCTCCATACCTGAGAGTTCGATGTTGGACGGCACCAAATCAACGCCCTCCGGATGATGAAGAATCCTTCATCGGGAGTAATAGGGTTTTCCATCATAATCTTTCCCATCAGATCGGAAAGTGTCGGAGACAGATCATCCGGGCAGGGATTGCCCAAACTGACCGTCAGGGAAGCCTGGGGATCGGTGTCTACCAGAAGCACCTTTTTTCCTTCAAGAGCCAAGCCAACGCCCAGATTCTCGGTGGTGGTGGTCTTTCCAGTGCCTCCTTTCTGATTGACCACCGCAATGATGGTTGCTTTTTTCGACATTTATCGTCACTCTCCTTCCTCTCGCTTCATTTTCAATTTCTTAAATCCTCCTTCCAAATATCCGTGTGACATATCGTGCCGAACAAGAGCATCGTAGTAGGTGTCTATTGTCGTCGGCGCATTGTATATCGTAGTCAGCATATACTGACGGATATTTCTATCTTTGTGGTTGTTCTCCTTGAAGCAGTCCATAACATATCGAATGTGTTCGGCATTCAGTTTCATAAACCGACTGCGGACAATTTCTGCCGGACGCTCCTCTGCACCAATGCGAATCAACGGTCGCTTCGTGCAAACTGTTTCAACGATCAACTCCAGAATGTTATCCAGCATTTCGGAATCGTAAGGGTAATCCTTCTTCAACAAATCCATACTAAGCTGATCCGAGAAATAATCAAAGTATTCTTGATACCGGTCATTCTCGTCCATCATTCCACCATTCCGGAAGGAAAGATAGAATCAGTATCACTAAATTCAGTATTTTTAATATCAGTATTATTACATTGTGATTTCGGAAGTTCTTGAGTTGTGATTTCCATTGTTCCAGAATTGTGATTTTCACAATTCAAGAGTTGTGAATCCACAGCAGAGATAAAGTTCTTCACATAGATCAGGTTGGGCTTTCCCAAACCCTGGCGCTTACGTTCAATCAATCCTGCTTTCTTCTCAAGTTCACTGAGCAGCTTGATAGCCTTTTGTTCAGCACAGTTCAGAGCCATCTTCGCTTCGTCGATTGTAAAAATGATATACACTCTACCGTTTTTATCTATCCAACCATTCTTGGCAGACAGGCTCATGCGGTCAAGCAAAATGCCATACAGCATCTTGGCATCGGCAGAAATATTCCAGAACCTCTCGTTCGTGAACAACACCTTCGGAACTCGATAGAATGTGAATAGATCGGATTGCTGACCGTAAAAATAATCAAAACTCACACGGCTTCACCACCTTCTTTCTGCGGAAAACTTTCTGTTGTCAGCGGAATGCTGCGGAAAGTCGTATCCGTCTTTTCGTAAGGACATCGGGCAAAATAGTAGAAGCGGTATTCCTGTTCATACACATCCATATCAACGAAGCCCCACTTCACGCATAACCTTCTTCGTACACCAACCAATGCACGGGTGATCTCGCCCATAGGGACAGCCATCACATTCCGACTTGGGTTTCGGCGGCAAAGAGATTAAGTAGTAGCAATTATTTCTACCCAGACGGCAGCCCTTTCTGCCATTCGTCCAGAAGTAGCAGTAATGACAGTCGCTCGGCTTGTCTGCGGTATAAACAGGCTTGCTCAAATAAAACACCTCCAATCTCTTGTATTTGCCCATGGGTTTGGGCATAAAAAAAGAGCGCCTATCCATCCCCAATGCGGGGCAAATAGACGCTCTATGTACATAACGATATTTAATTTTATCTGCTATAACTGCATGGTATTCAAAACATCCGCCTTTTTTGATTAGCTGGATTTTTGGCACGATTTTGGGGCTGATTAGCAGGAAGGGCATTTTCATTAGCAAGAACAGCCCGTTTTCTGCTAAAAATTAGCTGGCGATTTTGTCTTATAACAACCGTTCGATTCTGGAGGGGTTGTCAAAAATCAAATTTTGGAGTAGAATTTTATCTCATACAGTGAAAGAGCTTTTTCGTAGCTTTTTATATAAGAAAAGCCGAAAACCCTTGAAAACAAAGGCTTTCGGCGTTGTTCACTGGCGTCCATAAGAGGATTTGAACCTCCGACCCCACGCTTAGGAGGCGTGTGCTCTATCCAGCTGAGCTATATGGACGTGTCTGATATATGATTATAGCCCGATCAAAGTCGAACTGCAATCCCTTATTTAGTTTTTTTTGAGGTGGCCGTTGTAACGCAACCTTAGGAGGGAGGCGCTTTATCCAGCTAAGCTACTGAGGCATATTATGTATTATCGTTGATTTTTTGAAATTCAACGCGCTTGGAAACGAATATGCAGAATGATTTTCACATCGAAGTGACCGACTGCGTTGCAACCGGAACGGTGTTAAACTTGTTGCATCAAAATTTGTTGAGAAAACCGTGATTCTCGGTTTTGCTTTTGAATAGAGCAATCACTTCTGCACCCAAGGTATCAGGTTGACCGAATTCTTAGGAGGCTTGCGCTCTATCCATCTGAGCTACGGAGACGGATGCCCTATTATAATACAGCATTTTGCGGATAAAATCAAGTTGAACCGGAGGGCAAAATGGTGTATGCTATAGAGGAAATGAAAATAGCCGCGGCAGGCTTTGCCGCGTGCGGAGGAACTTATGGAAAAGGCAAAAGGGAAAAAGCTGTTTTACCGCCCGGCGGGCAAGCGCAAGGGGATGTATACGCCTACGCAGATCATCTGTGTGAGCTTTGTCATCGTGATCGCGCTGGGCACCTTTCTGCTCAGCCTGCCTGTTGCCAGCAAGCACGGGCGGCTGGATGTACTGGATGCCATGTTCACCGCCACAAGCGCTACCTGCGTTACTGGTCTGATCGTGCGGGATACCTGGACCCAGTTCACCTACTTTGGGCAGGCGGTGATCCTGCTGCTCATTCAGGTGGGTGGTCTGGGGTTGGTCACCCTCACCAGCTTCTTCGCGCTGGCTATGCGGCGGCGTATGGGCTTCCGCGATCTGCGGCTGCTGGGAGAAAGCGTCTCAGCGGACGGATATGCGCAGGCCAAGGACGTGCTGAAGATCGTGGTGGGACTGGCTGGCCTGTTTGAAGGCATTGGCATTGTGCTGCTGCTGTTCGCCTTTGTGCCGCAGTTCGGGCTGGAAGGCATCTGGGTGAGCGTGTTCACGGCCATCTCGGCTTTCTGTAACGCGGGCTTTGATCTGTTTGGCCGGTTCGGCCAGTATTCCTCACTGGCACCCTATGTGAACAATTACTATGTTCAGGCCGTTGTGATGTTCATGATCATCTCCGGCGGTCTGGGTTTCATGGTATGGGTGGAGATCGGTCAATACCGCAAAAAGCACCGGCTTTCCCTGCAGGCCAAGGTGGTGCTGAGCTTCTCGGTGATCCTGTGGCTCGGCGGCGCGGCGCTCATCGCGCTGATGGAGTGGAACAATCCTGCCAGCATGGGCGGGCTCTCTGTGCCCGGCAAGCTGATGGCGGCACTGTTCCAGTCGGTGTCCACTCGTACTGCGGGCATGAATACCATCGACCTTGCGGCCTGCGGCCCCATCACCAAACTGCTGATGAGCGCGTTGCAGTTCATTGGTGCGGCACCCGGTTCCACCGGCGGCGGCGTGAAGGTGACTACGTTCGCCGTCATCATCCTGACGATCCGCAGTGTGGCTCAGGGCCGCGACGACTGTGTGATCGCAGAGCACCACATCGAGTCCAAGACGGTTTATCGTGCTTTGACCATTATCGTGCTCGGCGCGCTGGCGGCGGTTGGCTCGGCTGTGGTGGTGTTCTATAACACCTCGGACGCTGTGTCGGTCATTGACGCTATTTTCGAGTCCTGCTCTGCCTTTGGCACAGTTGGCCTTTCGGTGGGCGTTACCGCTCAGCTGAACCGGGGCGCAAAAATCCTGTATATGCTGGTCATGTTCATGGGCCGTGTCGGCCCGGTGTCGCTGGCCATGAGCCTGACGGCAAAGCCGGACGATAACAAACGGAAGATCATGCCGGTGGGGCATATCAACGTTGGTTAAACGATTTTGAATGCCTCCTAGAGTTGCGGCTCCCAGCATCCACTTCATGCCTTGAGCGGCATTCGTGTCTTGCTGGCCGCGGCCCCAACAACTCCTCCCTGCTTCTGCCGCAGGCAGCGGTCGTCGTTGTTGTACTCTGGGCATGTTCAGTGGAATTTGATTTTATTTTTCGCATTTGTCGCAGCCCTGACGCTTGTCAGGGCGAATCCCTTCCATCTGCTAACGCAGACCGCTCGCCTGCTTGAAAGCCCCACTGGGGCTTTCATTGCTACGCAACCGCAGGGCTGCTCCAAATGCATTTTCACGAGTGGAGTCGTAGAGATAAGCGTCAGAGTATAACAAAAGTGGGTGCTATCCGAAAATAGCACCCACTTTTTTGTATATTGAAAAATAAAATTTACTCTGCGTACAGCTTTATGATGTTCAGCAAGATCTCAGTGCAGCGGTCCATGCGCTCAGCGGTGATGCACTCGCATACGCCGTGGAAATTGAAGCCGCCGGTGCCCAGATTGGGGCAGGGCAGGCCTTTCCAGCTCAGCATAGCACCGTCGGTGCCGCCGCGCACCGGAATTTCCTCCGGTTCCAGCCCGGCCATGCGGGTGGCCTTGCGGGCGGTCTCTACTAAGTGGAAATGCGGCTTGATTTTTTCCAGCATGTTGCGGTAGCTGTCCTTGATCTCCACGGTCACAGTGCCTTCGCCGTACTTTCCGTTCAAAAATTCGGCAATATCCAGCATGTTGTCCTTCTTGAACTGTAGCTTTGCGGCATCGTGGTCGCGCAGGATGTAGCCCAGCTTTGCGGTGGTCACATCGCCGTACATCTGGCACAGGTGGTAGAAGCCCTGCCGGCCCTCGGTCGTTTCGGGGCGGGCGGTGATGGGCAGCGCCTGATGAAACTCCATGGCCACATTGGAAGCGTTGATCATGGTGTCCTTGGCGGTGCCCGGGTGCACCGAGAAGCCGCGGATGGTCACGGTGGCGGAAGCGGCGTTGAAGTTCTCGTACTCAATGGAACCGGCATCGCCGCCGTCCACCGTATAGGCAAAGTCGGCACCGAAGCCCGGAATATCGAACAGCTCTGCACCCTCGCCGATCTCTTCATCCGGAGTAAAGGCGATACACAGCTTGCCGTGGGGCAGGCCTTTTCCTGAATGGTCTCAACAGCGGTCAAAATTTCGGCAATACCGGCCTTATCGTCGGCACCCAGCAGGGTGGTACCGTCTGAGGTGATGAGGGTCTCGCCCTTCATGGAAGTAAGGAAGGGGAACACAGAGGGCTTCATCACCATGCCGGTGGCGGGCAGAGTTACGTCGCCGCCGTTGTAGTTTTCCCACACAACGGGCTGCACATTCTCACCGCTGGCATCGTCGGCAGTGTCCATGTGGCGATCAGCCCAGAGCGTGTTGATCCTCACAGCCGGGCGTGGCAGGCAGGGTGCCATAGACGTAGCAGTGCTCGTCCACATGGGCATCCTCCATGCCAAGGGCCTTCATCTCATCCACCAGCTGGCGGGCAAGGTCAAACTCCCGTTCAGCGGAAGGGTGCGTACCGGAGTTTTCGTCCGAGGTGGTATGCACCCGGACATAATTCAAAAGCCGTTCATAAGCGCGCATAAGGCACACTCCTTTTATATTTCAGTGATGTATACTTCTCAGTTCCTTTATCATACCCTCTTTTCCGACAATTTACAACTGTTTTGCGCGTATTCATATGAAAAGATGAATCCTCATTTTTAAGGTGAACAAAATTCATGCAGTAAAATGCATCCATCTGTGCAGAACGTGCTACAATAGGTACAAAATAAGCCGGGAGGGAAGTTTTATGGCAACAAAAGTCTTTTTTTACACCCTGCGCCCCTACGATGAGCTGGGCATCGCGCAGCGGCTGGCACCGCAGTTGGACGTTGAGTTTGGCTCTACGCAGGAGTATCCCGCGCTGGAAAACGCTGAACTGGCAAAGGGCTATGATGCCGTGTCGGTAACGCCCTGTGATATGAGCGCGCCCATGGTCAAGCGGTTTCACGAGCTAGGAGTAAAGTCCATCTGCTGCCGTTCCATCGGCTATGACCACGTAGACCGCGAGACGGCCCGGGAACTGGGCATGAAGGTGGCAAATGTGGACTACCCGCCAAACGGCGTTGCAAACTTTGCCATTATGCTCATGCTGATGAGCCTGCGCAAGGCAGGGCACATCCTCAAGCGCGGCGAAGCGCAGGACTACTCCCTGCAGGGAAAAATCGGCCGCGATATTTCCACCTGCACTGTGGGTGTGATCGGTACAGGCCGCATTGGCCGCACGGTGCTGCAGCATCTGTCCGGCTTTGGCTGCCGCCTGCTGGCCTACGACCTGTACCCCAACGACGAGGTAAAGAAGATCGCCGAGTATGTGCCGCTGGAGACTCTGCTGGCGGAAAGCGATGTCATCACTCTGCACACCAACGCTACGGAGGAGAATCACCATCTCATCGACACCAAAGCAATTGAGCGCATGAAGCCGGGCGTGACCATCATCAACACCGCCCGCGGCAAGCTGATCGACAGCGATGCACTGATCGCCGGGCTGGAAAGTGGCAAGATTGGCGCGGCGGGCCTGGACGTGCTGGAAAATGAGAACGGCCTGTACTATTATAATCGCATGGGCGATGTGATCCCAAACCCGGAGCTGGCGGTTTTGCGCAGCATGCCCAATGTGATCCTGACCGACCACACGGCTTTCTACACCCACGAGGATGTGGAGAGCATGGTGCGCGGTGTGCTGGAAAGCGCAGTTGCCTTTGAAAAAGGCCAGCCCACCCGGCATGATGTGACGGACCTTTGATTTGTCCGGCAGACGATTTTGAATGGCCGCCGTTGCACTCTGGCCATCTTCAACGGAAACAGTATTTCTGAATAGAGCAGATCCCGGCAGACTGCGGTCTGCCGGGATCTGCATTTTCACGGGAGGGGGTGCAGCGGAAAACGGCATTCCGTTTGCTTGAAGCATCTGCCGGTTGGGACCCTTCCGGTGAAAAAGGGATTCCTGAAAATCCGCAGATTTTCAGGAATCCCCAATAAAAAATAATTATTCCGCTAAAAATGCTCAGAGCAAAGCGGAGAGCATTCAAATGGTAATCAACCAGACTGATGCCCATGCGGCGGGCGACGGTGAGCAGGTCGCAGTTCTCCGGCACGTTGCGGGTCTTGCCTGCAATGTCGGCCAGACGGTTCTCGGTGACATGGCGGTTCACCATGGCAACGGTCACGCCGTAGCGCTCGATCTCCACCAGCTTTGCCGCATAGCTGCCGAACTGGGTGGCCAGCACACGGTCGTAGGCGCTGGGGCTGCCGCCGCGCTGCATGTGGCCCGGGATGCACACACGGGTCTCCATGCCGGTTTTTTTCTGCACGGCCTGTGCAATGCGGTTGGTGGCGGTGGTGCCAAAGCCTGCCTCGGCGCGCTTTGCCATCCATTCCTTGCGCTTCATGCCGGCTTCCTCGCAGTTGATGGCACCCTCGGCCACAGCGATGATGGAAAAGTTGGAACCCTTCTTTGCGCGGCGTTCCACGGCAGAGCACACACGGTCGATATCATAGGGCTGTTCCGGCAGCAGAATAATATCTGCACCACCTGCAATGCCGGAGTACAGCGTCAGCCAGCCGGCCTTGTTGCCCATGATCTCAATGCACATCACGCGGCTGTGGCTGCCTGCGGTGGTGTGAATGCGGTCGATCACATCGGTGGCAATGTCCACGGCGGTGTGGAAGCCGAAGGTTACGTCGGTACCATAGATATCGTTATCAATGGTCTTGGGCAGGCCGATGATGTTCAGACCCTCCTGCGAGAGCAGGTTTGCGGTTTTGTGGGTGCCATTGCCGCCCAGGCACAGCAGGCAGTCCAGCTTGGCTTCCTTGTAGGTCTTTTTCATGGCGGCAACTTTATCAATGTTGTCGTCCTCCACCACACGCATCATTTTAAAGGGGGTGCGCTTGGTGCCCAGAATGGTGCCGCCCAGCGTCAGGATGCCGCGGAAATCGTCCTCGCACATCTCCTTGTAGTCGCCGTTGATCAGGCCGCTGTATCCGTTCAGGATGCCAATGATCTCCACGTTATCGCCCATGCGGGCATACAGTGCTTTTGCTACGCCGCGGATGGTGGCGTTCAGACCCGGACAGTCGCCGCCGGAGGTCAGGATTCCAACACGTTTTTTCATTCAAAAGCCCTCTTTCATTTGGTATTCAGCGCCGTGCGTTCTGCCTTTCAAAGTCAGTCTGCCCGGAGACCTACCTGTTTATAGTATAAGATTATTCCGGATGGGGGCTGCTGTCAAGAGAAGCGCAGAAAATTTACACGCTTCCACGGTGCATTTCTGCGGGCAGGAGAACAGCGGGAAAACTTTTGCAGAAAAATAAAAAAATGGTTGACAAGCGCGGGCCTTTTGAGTATAATATCCCTTGTCAGCAGCGCACGGCGCGGCAGACGAACTGAATAATGGGGATTTGCATAGTGGTAGTGCGGTAGACTCTGACTCTACTTGTGGGAGTTCGATTCTCTCATCCCCAACCAAGAAAACCGCAGTCTCAACTGGCTGCGGTATTTTCGGGGCATAGCGCAGTTGGTAGCGCGCCTCGTTCGGGACGAGGAGGCCGTGGGTTCAAATCCCGCTGCTCCGACCAAAAAGAACCAGTACACATTCGTGTACTGGTTCTTTTTTGTGTCTCCGCGCGGGATTTGAACAGGGCGGCGGTGCGAAGCACCGCAAACAAAGCCATAGTATGGCTTTGTTTAGCCGCGGGTTCCACCGGCTAGGAATGTCTAACAGGGTGCATGCTGCTAACACATTCGTGTACTGGTTCTTTTTTGTCTCCGCGCGGGATTTGAACAGGGCGGCGGTGCGAAGGCACCGCAAACAAGCATAGTATGGCTTGTTAGCGCGGGTTCCACCGGCTAGGAATGTCTAACAAGGTGCATGCTGCTAGGAGCAGCGGGATCTGCAACCCGAAAAGTTTTGACTTGTGTTCTAAATATGATATACTGGAAAAGCAAAGCCATATTTGGCTGCAGAACGGACAAAAAAGCGAGGAAAAACAGAAACTATGCAGGAAATAAAAAAGAAAAAACGGGCGGTCGCGCTTTTTGTGATCGTTCTGATCTGCCTTTGCGGCTGGTGGGCTGTGCGGAAAGAGGGTTTCTTTCTGGATGAGATCTACTCCTACGGCCTTGCAAACAGCAGCTATGCGCCGTTTTTGAATTGGTATTATAATGGTGAGCATTCGTTTGATGGAAATCTCCCGGAAGCAGTTTTGAACAACAGGATTTTGTGAATTATATTTCGGTTCAGAAAAATGATCGCTTCAACTATGCGTCGGTCTACTATAATCAGACGCAGGACATTCATCCGCCGCTGTTTTATTTTCTGTTGAATACAGTATGCTCGCTGTTCCCGGGCAGCTTTACAAAATGGACGGGTCTGGGGATGAATTTTGTGCTGCTGGGCGGCACGCTGGCAGCGCTGTATGCGCTGGGCATGGAGCTGTTTGCAGACTGGAAAAAAGCATTGTTCGTCTGTGCATTGTATGCGTTCAACCGTGAAATGATCTCAAATGTGACGATGGTGCGCATGTATATGCTCATGACCTTGCTGACGATCCTGCTTGCGCTGCTGGTGGCAAAGTCTCTTCGCAGGCCGTCTGTGCCCAAATATCTTCTGATCGGTGTAACCATCTATCTTGGCATGATGACCCAGTATTTCTTTGTGGTCTATGCTTCCTGCTGTGCGCAGCATATGACCTTTACCTGATGTTCCGGCGCGAATGGAAAAATGCTGCTGCATTTTCGCTTCCGGCACTTGCGGGTGTTGGCGGAATGCTGCTCACCTTTCCGTGCTGGTATGCACAGCTGCACTCGCAGAATACGAACTCACTGGATGCTACAACGCGCAATCTTTTTGATCTGGCGCAGTACCCCAAAGGCCCGCTGGAGCTGATCGGCTGGAGCATCGTCGGCTTTGCTGTAGGCGCAGGCATTATGGCCGTGCTGATCCTGACGAAGCTGGGGCAGCGCTGGCTGCCGGGCAAGTTGCGCGGCACTACGCTGATCCCCGAGGATGTCAAGCTGATCACGGTCCCGGCGCTTGCTGCATTTCTGGTTATCGCGGTGATCTCGCCGTATAAGTCGCTGCGGTATGTGTACCATCTGCAACCGCTGGAAGCGCTGTTTTGTGGCTGCGGCCTTTTCTCCATTCTGGATACGCTGCGTGCAGGCACCAGAAAGCGCATTCTGCAGATCGTGTGCCTTGCAATGGTCGTGCTTGCATTTGTGATCGAGCCGGAGCGCATGTACAGCGGTACTTATAAGATAGACAAAGAACTGGAACAATACAGTCAGGCCGCCTGCGTGGATATTACCGGGGACCTTGGCAGTTTCACTTCCGGCGTGCAGGAGCTTCTCAAATTTCAGGAGGTCTGTGTGGTGCCGGACGATTCCAGTGAGCTGCTGGTGCAGTATAACACCGGCGAAAATGATACGCTGGTGCTGTTCATTGGAGGCCGGGGGCTGTGGCAGTTCGTGACGGCAGAACAGGTGGAGCAGATCACGGCCCAGAACATGGAAACTGCGTGGAACATTGCCCGACAGGGCGGCTATGAGGATGTTTCGCTGCTGGCAACGCAGGAGTTTGAACAGATCTTTGTTTTGAAAAAGTGAGCGCTTTGCGGCACAGCAGAAGGAAAAACTGCCTTTTTTGCGCGTGCTATATCGTTTTAAGGTAAAGTGTGCTAGAATAGTACCATCAACGATTCAGGAGGGTATCCCATGCTCAAACGACTGCGCAAAGCGCACCCGATCTTATTCTGCGTTCTGGCAGAAGTGGTCTTTCTGGCAAGCCTGTTCGTAACAGATCTTGTCTTTACCATTGCATTGGTTCTTTTTCGGACGGATTTTGCGTCCATTGATACATACCTCTACAGCACTCTGCAGGAGCTGGTGGGGGCCATGGTGGCAGTGCTGTTTCTGGTACGGACAGACCGTGCTGGGCTGCTGCGCCGCCGCGGCAGCGGCTTTTTCAATGGCCTGCTGGTGGGCATGTACCCGCTGGTGTTCATTGGCTACAATGCCTTTGGGTCGCTGGTGCTGGGCCGGCCGGAGAACGGCGTGCTGCAGCCTGCGGCACGCATCTGCACCTTCCTTGTCAGCATGGCATGGTGGGTGTGGCCGAGGAATTCATCTTCCGCGGTGTCATTGCCCAGACCCTGCTGGAGCACTTTGGCACCAGCCGCGCCGGTGTGTGGAAGGCCTGCCTTTTGTCCGGTGTGCTGTTTGGTGCGGCGCACCTGACCAATATCCTCAGTTCGGCACCCTTCGGTGTGCTGATGCAGTGCGTGTTTGCAGCATCGCTGGGCACTCTTTTTGCGGCGATCTACTTCCGCACCGGCAATTTGTGGGTGACGGTATTCCTGCATGGTGCCATGGATATTTCGTCTATGCTCATCGGTGGGCTGTACGGCACCACTACCGTGGCCGATGCGGTGAGCGGCTACGATGCATCCATGCTGCTTTCGGTGCTGCTGTATCTGATCCCCACCGCAGTTCTGCTGCGCAAAAAGAAGCTGCCGGAGGTGCAGCTGTACTGGCACCAGTACGTAAAAAAATAAAGGCAGGATGCAAAAAATATCCTTGCATTTTGCACAGGGTTCTGGTATACTGTATCTGTTACCGTGGTACGGGGTTGGGAGTATGCCCGCTTTTTGGGAATGCCGTTTCCCGCCGCTGTTCCATTGGCACATAAAATTTTATAAAGAGGTATGTAACTATGAACAAGCAGGAAGTTATGGCCAAAGTCGCTCTGACCGAGAAGGACACTGGCTCTCCCGAAGTGCAGGTCGCTCTGCTGACCGCTCACATCAACGAGCTGAACGAGCACCTGAAGAAGAACCCGAACGATCACCACAGCCGCCGCGGCTGATGAAGATGGTTGGCCGCCGCCGCAATCTGCTGGCTTATCTCCAGAAGAAGGACATCGAGCGTTACCGTGCTCTGATCGCAACTCTGGGTCTGCGTAAGTAATTTAAACAGAGGCAGGTACCGCAAAGGTGCCTGCCTTTTGCTTTTGTATACAAATGGCAGCGGCTGCGTATTGCAGCAGTAAATCGAACGCCTGTGCCCCGAATGCTTTTTCATGGCGCGGACGGCTCACATCAACGGCAGAGACATTCCCCCGGTGGGGGAAATATCTCAAACAAAACCGGATGTGAACGGCACGGACGCTGGATTTATTGCTATGATGCGCGTGCCACCGCCTTTTGGATAGAAAAAATCCGAAAAAACAAGGAGGCAAAAACAATGGCAATTGAATTTGGTTCCCGCAGAGAGACCTTTGAAAACTACAAGGTCTACGAGACCATGCTGGCAGGCCGCCCGTTCAAGGTAGAAATGGGCAAAATGTGCGGTCTGTCCAACGCCAGTGCACTGATCCGCTACGGTGAGACCTGCGTTCTGTGCAATGTGGTCATGAGCCCCAAGCCCCGCGAGGGCGTGGATTTCTTCCCCCTGAACGTGGAGTATGAGGAAAAGCTCTACGCCGCAGGCCGCATCCCCGGCAGCTTTATGCGCCGTGAGGGCCGCCCCGGTGAGCGCGCCATCCTGACCAGCCGCGTGGTGGACCGCCCCATGCGCCCGCTGTTCCCCAAGGAAATGCGCAACGACGTGTGCATCACCATGACCGTCATGAGTCTGGACCCCGACTGCAGCCCTGAGATCGCCGGTATGATCGGTGCTTCTCTGGTCACTGCCGTGTCCGACATCCCGTGGAACGGCCCCATCGGCGGCGTGCAGGTGGGTCTGGTGGACGGCGAGATCGTCCTGAACCCCACCCAGGAGCAGCGCAAGGTGAGCGACCTGGCCCTGACCGTTGCCGCCACCATGGACAAGATCGTGATGATCGAGGCCGGTGCCAACGAGGTGGACGAGGACACCATGCTGAACGCCATCAAGGCCGCTCACGTGGAGATCAAAAAGACCATTGAGTTCATCAACCGCATCGTGGCCGAGCGCGGTAAGAAGAAGATCGATTTTCAGGTGGTGGGTCTGGATATGGACGTGTTCCACGCCATCCAGAACAAGTATCTGGACGACTTCAAGGCCGCTATGGACACCGACGACAAGAATGTGCGCGATGCCGCTCTGCTGCCCATCATGGACAAGATCGCCGAGGAGTACCCCGACCTGACCGCTGCAGACCTTGATCTGGTCAGCTACAAGATGCAGAAGTTCGTGGTGCGCCGCTGGCTGCTGGACGAGGGCAAGCGCGTGGACGGCCGCGGCATCAACGAGATCCGCCCGCTGGCTGCCGAAGTGGGCATCCTGCCCCGCGTGCACGGTTCCGGCATGTTCACCCGCGGCCAGACGCAGGTGCTGACCACCTGCACTTTGGGCGGCACCAAGGACAACCAGCTCATGGACGACCTGACCGACGAGCAGACCAAGCGCTATATCCATCACTACAACTTCCCGCCGTACTCTGTGGGCGAGGCCCGCGCACCGCGCAGCCCCGGCCGCCGCGAGATCGGCCATGGCGCACTGGCAGAGCGTGCTCTGGTGCCCGTGCTGCCCTCTCTGGAAGAGTTCCCCTACACCATCCGCTGCGTGTCTGAGGTGCTCTCCTCCAACGGTTCCACCTCTCAGGCATCCATCTGCGGCTCTACGCTGGCCCTGATGGATGCAGGCGTGCCCATCAAGGCACCCGTTGCCGGCATTTCCTGTGGTCTGATCACCGAGGGCGACCGCTGGATGACCATGCTGGACATTCAGGGCGTGGAGGACTTCCACGGCGATATGGACTTCAAGGTGGGCGGCACCCGCAAGGGCATCACTGCCATCCAGATGGACATCAAGATCGATGGCCTGACCTACGACATCATTGCTGAGGCTTTCGAGAAGTGCCGCAAGGGCCGCCTGTATATTCTGGACGAGATCATCAAGCCGGTGATCGCAGAACCTCGCCATGAACTGAGCCGCTACGCACCCAAGATGTTCAGCATGATGATCCCCACCGATAAGATCAAGGACGTGATCGGTAAGGGCGGCAAGGTCATTCAGGACATCTGCGCTACCTGCAACTGCAAGATCGACGTGCAGGAGGACGGCCATGTGTTCGTCTCTGCTGTGGATCAGGAGGACGCAAAGCGCGCCATCTTTACCATCAAGACCATTGTGGAGGACCCCGAGATCGGTGCCATCTACAAGGGCAAAGTGACCCGCCTGATGAACTTTGGTGCCTTCGTTGAGATCGCACCGGGCAAGGAAGGTCTGGTGCACATCTCCAAGCTGGACACCAAGCGTGTGGAGCGCGTGGAGGATGTGGTGGCCGTGGGCGATGCCATCGTGGTCAAGGTGACCGACATCGACCAGCAGGGCCGTATCAACCTGAGCCGCCGCGATGCCATTCTGGCGCTGGAAGCCAAGCGCGCCGAGCAGCAGGCACAGCAGCAGTAAACCCTGACTGCATAAAAGAAACCGAAAAAGAGGACCCGATGCATCTACATCGGGTCCTCTTTGTTGTATCAGAAGGAAATTATACTGTGCGGTATTTGCGATCCAGCGCCCAGCCGAATGCAAACAGCACCACACCGCTGACAGCCAGCACCGGCACGGGCCAGTTCAGCTGACCGGTCTGCGGCAGACCGCTCATTACCGGGTTATCCGGGTGGCCCGGCAGAACGGGGCTGTCTGGATTACCGGGTGCTACCGGATGATCCGGATGGCCCGGAGCCACGGGATTGTCCGGATTACCGGGAGAGACCGGGTTATCCGGGTTGTCCGGCGGGGTAGGCGTGTCAGGATGATCGGGCGTATCCGGCGGCGTAGGCGGGGTAGGGGGCGTAGGCGGCGTGTCCGGCTTGGTGGGGGTGTAAGCACCCACCTTGGGGCTGGCATCCACCGCATAATTCCACTTGCCATCCTCCGCCATGGGCAGAGAGACAAGGAACGGATTGATCGGCTCATAGCCTTGGAAGCCTCGGTCTGCACGATCAGATACAGGCCCAGCTCCAGACCACGGAAGGTCACGTTGCCGTCCGCATCAATGGTCTTTGTGGTGCCCTCGGCGCTTTGGGGCAGATACTCCTGCAGCTGGGCCGCAAGGGTGCTGTCGGTCAAATCACCCAGCGCAATGCCGCAGCCGTAGAAATCGCCGCAGTATTCGTAGCTCAGGTTGCCGTTTTGGCGCTTTACCTCGGCCACACGGTACAAAGTGAGCTTGCCGCCGCTCAGCGCCTTATCGTTGGCGTTGTCGTACAGCGTAACGCGGATGGTGCCGGTAGTGGGATTGCCGCTGCTGTCCACCAGCTTGATGTTTGCGCTGGTGGCAAGGGCAGGCAGCGCACTTGTTACCAGAAGGCACAGCACCAAAAGCAGGGCCGCAGCGTGCTTTTTGAGATCAGTGCGTTTCATGTTTTTCACCTCTTGTAGATTTGCGTTTGCGGTTGGAGAACAGCAGCCAGAGCAGCAGCACCAGCAGCAGGGGCAGTGCCATGATGGGAGCTGTGATGATCGGTTCGATCTTGATGGCATCGGCTGTTACACGGATGTGCTTGAGCTTGTCCGGCGTTTCGATGCGGCGTCCCCGCACCAGAAGGCGGTGGGAGTTGATGCCGTAGGGGGTGCAGGTCATCAGGGTGACGTAATCCTTGCCGTCCACCACCTTGAGGTTGTCCGTCTCGGTGGGCAGTACAATGGAGATCTGGTCCACCTCATAGGTCAGCACCCGGTCCAGCACCGTGATGGTGAAGGTGTCGTCCACTTCCAGCTGGTCCAGATTGGTGAACAGCTTGGCGCTGGGCAGGCCGCGGTGCGCCGAATGACCGCGTGGGTGCTGCCGCCGCCCACCGGCAGGCTGGTGCCCTCCAAGTGGCCTGCGGCGATCTGCAGCACGCCATCGCTGGTGCCGTGGTAGATGGGCAGCTCCACACCGATCTTTTCAATGGTGATGTAGCCCATGATGCCGGTGCCGGTGACATCCAGCGTGCTTTCGTAGGTGGGAAAGCGCTGCGGGAAATACAAAGCATCCGGGTCTGCGGCGATCTGCGCATTGAACGCATCTGCCGCCTCGAAATAGGCGCTGTAGTCGGCATCGGTCAGATTGTCCACGTCCTCGGCATAGGTGGCCACAGCACGGGACTGATGCAGCTGGTTGACGTAATCGCTGAGGGTGGGGTATAACATCACGGATAGACCCACGAAAAAGACGAGGATCAGGATGATGGTGCTTTTGTTCTTTTTCATGGGCTACTCCCTAATGTTATAAGGATAGGAGCGGGGGCCTTGCGGCCCCTTTGCTCCGGGTTCTTGGGGGAAATGGAGCTTACTTGTTCTCCATGCGCTTCTTGGTGACCAGCAGAACGATGGCCGCAACCATCAGGCCGCCGCCGACCACATAGAACAGGGTAGTGCCGATGCCGCCGGTGAGGGCAGGGTAATGCCGCCGGCTTTTATGTTGACGATATCATTCGTCAGGTTGGAGCCTTCAAGATTAACCTGATCATTTCTGGAGTGGTCTGCTTTGATGGTCACTGGGATTACTTTGCAGGCACTGTAACCGTCAGGAGGGGTGATCTCCTTCAGGTAGTAAGTACCTGCGTCCAGACCCTTAACGTTGAACGTGCCATTAGCGGCAGATTTCATTTCAACAGCTTCTTTACCGAGTACGTCCTTGATGGGGTAGTAGAAGCCGTCTTTCTGGTAGAGTTGTACTTCACTTTGATCAGTGCAAGCTTCATCGCTGTACAGACGGAAGCATGCACCCTCCAGTGCGGGACCTTTCTCAGTGTCCTGATGCTTGGTGTTGTTCAGCTGGTAGGTGTACACATAGACTGGAGTGCTTTCGGGAGTTTTACCAATGGATGACTCGTCTTTGGGATTGTTGGAATAGGTAAGATAAACTTTATTTATGTTACTAGTAGAACCACCTGCAGTATTGACATAGGCTTTGTCGTTCAGGTGTGCAGTGTAGGTAACCGTAATAGTAGCGCCGTTATTCAAATCAAACCCTGCGTCTTTGGCACAGGCCTTAACATCAATGTTTACCACAAAAGAGTTTTGACTTTCAAGATCGGTAGTATCAATGGTATACTTCGAAGAATCGGTGATATTATAGGTGTTGCCATTGGATTTAATGACTACACTATCGAGTTCGTCATCTTTGTCATAAGTAATGCCCTCGGACAGGGTATCATGAAAGATAACCGAGTACTTATCATAGTAATCGTAAGCACGGTTAGTGCTGTCGGGCAAGGTAGCGGTCAGCTGGAACTGGAACTTTTCGTTGATTGCATGGTCAGCGCTGGAACCAAAACCTCCTGTGCTGGTGCCATCCGGATTGTCATAAACTTTCTTCTCAACAGTGGCTTTTCGGCCTTAGGCGTAATTGGAACGTTCCAGTTTCCTTTGGTAACCATCAGCAGGAAGGAATTGTAGGAATGATAGGAATCGTCTTTGGAAAAGTCGGTAGTATCAACGAACAGATAATAACCTGCCTTGGCCTCGGGAATGGTGAGGGCATTGCTACCAGCTCGAACGACGTATGTCGGGTTTGCATCATTCGAGTAGAGATAGTGGCATACAAAACGCGCGAAAGCGATGCTGTAATCATCGGAATCATGCCATTGGCTGATAACCGCAAGAACTTCCTGAGCAGATTTGGCATTGGTAAACAGAGGGCCGATATGATCAGCTTCCCTCAATTTGTTCAGAAAATCATCAGAATTATTGATGATGTTGCTGCCCCAATCAACGTTGGAAATCTTAAAGTCTTTAATATTATTACCCTCAACATCACCCTTGAAGATCTGGAAAGCGCTGTAAGTGTGATGTGAGTCGACGTCCCCCTCACTGTTTTCTGCAAACGCCGGGATCGCCATGGCGCACACCATGGCAACTGCCAGCAGTGCGGCCAGCAGCTTTTTGATTACTTTCTTCATCATGATTTGCGAAAGTCTCCTTTCAAGTTTTTCTGATTCCTATTTTCAGGGTCTGCTTCCGGCGCAGAATCAATTTTGCCGCCGTGTCAGGAAGGATGCAGGCTTTTTAACGTGCCCTCCTTTCGCGTCTGCGCTTTCTGCAAACCCCGCACACCAGAGCGGCAAGCATCAGCGCACCGCCGCCTGCTGTATACAGTTTGGTACCGGCCCCGCCGGTAGAGGGAAGTTCGTAGTCGGACGGATCGGCCTGACTGGTGATCACAAGGCTGTCGGTTTTTACCGACTTTTCGGCATCATCGCTGATGGGCGTATCCAGAATCCTGATGTTATTGATTACTCCGTCAACAGCCGTTTCGCCAACGTCCTTCAGCTTGACGGTGTAGCGGATAGAATAGGTGCCTGCGGCAATGGGGGAACCGGCAGAACCCAAGGTGATCTTGCGCTCACCATTATCATTTTCCCAAGTGATTCTGAGCGTTGTATTGCCGTTTTCCATGCTGAGCTGGAGCGAGTCTTCGACATATTCGGCGTTACGCCGGTGGGCAGGGTCATGCTGTCCGCAAGCGTCAGCGGGCCGGCCTGTTCGTTCTTGACCACAAGCGTAACAGTGTAATCCAGGTAGCATCGCTGCCATCGTAGTGCGGGTCCTTCACGCTCTGGTTAAGGTCATAGTTCTTATCGTCTTTTTGATCCTCATCGGGGGTTTCATCCGGGTTGATGGTGATATCAAGGGCGTAATCTTTGTTGACCTCGATCAGATTAAAGCCGCTGCTGGTGACCTCGCTCTGGTTCCACTGGAAATTGAAGGCAACGTTGCTGGTGACCTTGGAATCGGAAGGATCCGCGCCTGCGTCTTCCGCCTCTTTCTGCTGGATATAGTTTTGGTCGTACCGCAGCACGGCGTACCAGCAGCCGTCATTCCCCTTGAGCAGCCGGTAGCTGCCGCAGGTGTCATAATTGCCGGTATCTTCCAGTTTGCCGGAGATAAGCTCATCGTTCAGCACATCAAAGCTCTTGGGCAGCTTAACATGGACACAGTAGTCGTTTTCCTGGATCTCTTTGGCCGGGATATCTGTGACGGTCAGGC
>ENA-OQJX01000501-OQJX01000501.1-human-gut-metagenome-genome-assembly--contig:-NODE-501-length-19794-cov-5.790919_pt1 | contig 19794 bp, 19 predicted proteins | sample MGYA00242615_ERZ504782 | MGnify/ENA primary metagenome ERZ504782 (study PRJEB26092, sample SAMD00036354) | human gut metagenome | host: Homo sapiens | study: EMG produced TPA metagenomics assembly of... | reverse complement strand
TACGCCGAAGTCCCTCTCCTTTCGACTTCGCCTTGGGCGGCGGCGGTACTCGGACGCTCCTGCCCGTTAGGTGCAAACGGGACGACCCTGAAAGAAGGGACGGGCCGTCATGGTGGATATGGCGGGAAACTATACGGCTTATATGACGGATATGACACGTGTGTTCTCCGTCAGCCGACTGCCCGAACTTGCTTACCGGGCGCATCAGACAGCCTTCTTATCGAAAGCGAGATCGAAAATATCGCCCGGCCGGGAACACCTTGTGCCGAACTCTATGAGATAGCTGCCAAAATCACCGAAAAACAGGGACTCGGCGCCTACTTCATGGGGACCAAGCAACAAGCCAAATTCGTGGGGCACGGCATCGGCATCCAGATAAACGAGCTCCCGGTACTTACGCCCCGCTCGAAAGAGAGGCTCGAACCGAACATGGTGTTCGCGCTCGAACCGAAATATGTGATACCGGGTGTCGGCGCCGTCGGCATCGAAAACAGCTTCCTGGTTACGGAAACCGGACTGGAGAAGATCACGCAATTTACAGAAGATATCATACAATTATAAATCATAAATCATAAATCATAAATGAAAAAAGCAATCTCACTTCTCCTGTTACTGGCTATCATCTTCATGCCGGCAAAGGCTCAGGATGTAGAAAACGTTAAGCCGGTGAAGAATGTCATTCTTCTGATCCCGGACGGGACATCGCTGGCAACTGTTTCCATGGCGCGTTGGCTGCAATGGTATACCAACCCCGACAAACCGAAATTGAACATCGACCCGTATCTCTGCGGGACAGTCCGCACACATTCTTCGAATGCACCTATCGGAGACTCGGCCCCTACGACTTCCTGCTACATGACAGGACAGCCCAGCCGTACAGGCTACGTTTCCACTTATCCGGAGAACGACGGCGACAACGATATCTACCCGACCGATCCGGCACGTGCTTTCCAACCGCTGACAACCGTCCTGGAAGCGGCCAAGATAAAACAGGGCAAATCGACGGGACTGGTTTTCACCTGCGAATTCCCGCATGCGACACCGGCCGACTGTTCCGCCCACAGCTACAACCGTGGCAAATATGAATGGATCGCCCCACAGATGGCTCACAACGACCTGAACGTCGTGATCGGAGGCGGCACCAGCCTGCTTCCCGAAGAGAGCGAAGCCTACCTGAAAGCGAACGGATATGGTGTCTTTAAGAATGACATCAACGGTATGCGTAATTATAGCGGTAACAATATGTGGGCTTTGTTCGGAGACAGGGAAATGGCTTACGACATCGATCGCGACCCGGCCCAACAGCCTTCTCTGGAAGAGATGACTCGCAAAGCGATCGAAAAGTTGTCCCAAAACCCGAACGGTTTCTTCCTGATGGTGGAAGGCAGTAAGGTTGACTGGGCTGCACACGCGAATGATCCGGTCGGCATGGCCACAGATATGTTGGCTTTCGACCGTGCTTGCGGTGCTGCCCTCGAATTTGCCCGTCAGAATGGTGAGACTGCCGTAGTGATCGCTCCTGATCATGGCAACAGCGGTATCAGCATCGGGCGTGCCGATTGCAAAGGGTACGATAAACTGAGCAAAGACCAACTCTTCCACCAGTTTTCCTTGTATAAGCTGACCGCCGAAGGTTTTGCCAAAAAGGTGAACAGTGTACCGGCATCCGAAGTACAGAACGTATTCCGCACATACGCAGGTTTCGAACTGACACCGGAAGAGTTGGACGCCTTAAACCATTGTAAAGACTATAAGAACAGCCCGATCTCGGAAAACGAACGTTCGACCAAAGGCAAAGGTTCTTTATACAGCGGTTCTTTGACGACTTTCATGTCCAAGTTGCTTACCTCCAGAACTTGTTTCGGTTTCACAACCGGCGGCCACACTGGTGAAGAGGTGTTCCTCGCTGCTTACCATCCCGACCGTGCAAGCCTGCCTCTCGGTATGCACACGAATATCGAACTGAACCATTATCTCTGCGCCCTGTTCGGCATGACACACGACACGCTGGAAGAACTGACAGCCGGCAACTTCGCTCCTCACACGGAAGTATTCAAAGATTTCAAATGTGAAATCGTTCCGGCTAAAGACGAAAAAGGTTCTCCTTCATTAGTTGTAAAGAACAAAAAGAAGCAGATCAACATCACGCCGTTCAGCAACATCGTGACGATCGGAAAGAAAGGACAGGAAGAAATCCGCCTGAATTCGGTAATCGTGTATGTTGACAAAAACAACACATTTTATCTGCCGACCAAACTGGTAGAATATCTGCAATAAAAACAAAGACGATAGCAGGGTGGTGTGCCAAGTGCGGGAACAAGTACATTTGACACACCGCCTTCTTTCTCTCTCGTGAAACCTTATCTCCCCCCATTAACCGGTTCTCTTCTTCTAAACGCCCGAATTACAAACCACACAGTAAAACGTTATAGTTATTTGTTTTTTTTCAATCATTCTTTTCTTAAAATATCTATACAGTATCAATACGGGAGATTTATATAGACTTTTAGACAAATAAGACCGATCTTTTTTGAAATACATTTGCGTCATTTCTAAAATAATAAACGAATATGACAAGAGCAAATGCAAAATGGATACGGCTGATGGCAGTTATCGGCTGTACGACTATGTGGATGGCATCCTGCAAACATGCACCGGATGCGCAGATGAAAGCATCTTATGCGACGATGAAAGTTTCTACTGCAGACAAAGAGCTGACAACACCTTATTCGGCCACGATCCGCGGTCGCCAGGATATTGATATTTATCCGCAAGTATCGGGAACTATCGAACGACTGTGTGTGACAGAAGGACAGGTCGTACGGAAAGGACAATTACTTTTCGTCATAGATCAGGTTCCTTACAAGGCCGCTTTGAAGACGGCCCAGGCAAACGTGAAGTGGCAAAAGCAGCTTTGGCTACCGCCGAACTGAACTACAGCAGCACAAAAGAACTGTTTGCGAAAAAGGTTGTTTCCGCTTTTAACCTGAAAACAAGCGAGAACAGCTACCTGACCGCCAAAGCACAGTTGGTCCAGGCCGAAGCACAGGAGCTGAACGCCCGCAACAACCTGTCTTATACGGAAGTTAAAAGTCCGACTGACGGTGTTGTCGGTATGTTGCCTTACCGTGCCGGGGCATTGGTCAGCGCCAGTATTCCCCAACCGCTGACAACGATTTCGGACAATTCGAATATGTATGTCTACTTTTCCATGACGGAAAACCAGTTGCTGGCCATGAGCCGCCAATACAAAAGCATGGACGAAGCGTTGGAAAACATGCCGGAAGTGTCGTTGAAACTGAACGACCAGTCCATTTATGAGCAGAAAGGAAAGATCGAATCGATTAGCGGGGTGATCGACCGGAAGACCGGAACAGTCGGCGTACGTGCCGTATTCCCCAACGAATCCCGTCTGCTTCATAGCGGAGCCTCCGGCAATGTGCTCATACCGCAGGCCTACAAAGACTGTATCATTATTCCTCAAGGCGCAACGGTTCGTTTGCAGGACAAGACGATTGTCTACAAAGTAGTGGACGGTAAAGCCGTTTCCACATTGATTACCGTAGCTGAAATCAGCGACGGCCGTGAATACATCGTACTCGACGGATTGAAGGTAGGCGAAGAGATCGTATCCGAAGGAGCCGGATTAGTACGTGAAGGAACGCAAGTTAAATAAAGGATCGAAGTATGAAAGGAAATATTTTTATTAAACGGCCCGTTATGGCCATCTCCATCTCCATTCTTATTTTGGCGATCGGATTGATTTCGCTCTTTACCTTGCCGGTCGAGCAATATCCTGACATCGCGCCGCCTACGGTCCACGTATCGGCGACTTATACCGGTGCGGATGCCGACGCGGTGATGAACAGTGTCATCATGCCGTTGGAAGAAAGTATCAACGGTGTAGAAAACATGATGTACATGACTTCTACTTCCACCAATGCAGGTTCGGCAAGTATCGAAATATATTTCAAACAAGGGACGGACCCTGACATGGCGGCTGTCAACGTGCAGAACCGTGTAACGAAAGCACAGGGTTTATTGCCCGCCGAAGTAACCCGTATCGGTGTCAGCACCCAGAAGCGACAGACCAGTTTCTTGCAGATCGACGCACTTGTCTGCTCCAATGGACGTTATGACAAGACATTTCTCGGAAACTACCTCGACATCAACGTTATCCCGCGTATCAAACGTATCGAAGGCGTAGGCGATGTGATGGAGTTGGGCGATACCTACAGTATGCGTATCTGGCTGAACCCCGAACGAATGGCCCAATACGGACTGGTTCCTTCGGATGTGACTTCCGTATTGGGAGAACAGAATATCGAGCTCCGACCGGTTCGTTGGGTGAAAACTCGAAAAACGTTTTCCAATACACAATGAAATACCGCGGACGTTTGAAGAGCGTGGAAGAATTCCAGAACATCGTCGTCCGGGCTCAGGAAGACGGTTCGGTATTGCGCCTGAAAGATGTCGCCAAGGTCGAGCTGGGGACATTGAGTTACGGCTTCGACAGCCAGATGGACGGTAAGCCGGCCGTGACATTCATGATCTACCAGGTAGCCGGCTCTAACGCAACGGAAGTAAACGAACGTATTGCCGCCGAATTGGAAAAGATGAAAGAAGAATTGCCTACAGGAACGGAATTTATCACGATGATGAGCTCCAACGACTTCCTCTTCGCTTCTATATATAATGTGGTAGAAACGCTGATCGTGGCGATCATCCTCGTAATCCTTGTGGTGTATTTCTTCCTTCAGGACTTCAAGAGTACGCTGATCCCGTCTATTTCGATCATCGTTTCGCTGATCGGTACATTCGCCTGTCTGACAGCCGCCGGATTCACGATCAACATCCTGACCCTGTTCGCCCTGGTGCTTGCCATCGGTACGGTGGTGGACGACGCGATCGTGGTGGTGGAAGCCGTACAGGCGAAATTCGATGCGGGCTACACCTCTTCCTACCAGGCTACAAAAGATGCGATGGGCGACGTAACGATGGCCGTTATCTCTTGTACCTGTGTGTTCATGCCGTGTTCGTGCCTGTAACTTTCATGGGTGGTACTTCCGGTATCTTCTATACGCAATTCGGTGTGACGATGGCGACCTCCGTAGGTCTTTCCATGATTTGTGCATTGACGCTCTGCCCTGCCCTGTGTGCTATGATGATGCGTCCGAGTGATGGGAATAAGAGTGCCAAAAGTATTAACGGCCGTGTACGTGCCGCCTACAATGCCTCTTTCAACGCCGTGTTGGGTAAATACAAGAAAGGCGTCATGTTTTTCATCCATCACCGTTGGATGGTATGGGCCGGACTGATCGCATCCGTTATTCTGCTGGGCTGGCTGATCAGCAATACTAAAACAGGTCTTGTCCCGCAAGAAGACCAGGGAACCATCATGGCGAATGTGGCCATTGCTCCGGGTAGTACGCTGGAAGAGACCGGCAAGGTGCTGGACAAGGTAGAGGACATCCTGAAGAATACCCCGGAAGTAGAACATTACTCCCGTGTAGCCGGTTACGGCTTCCTGGCAGGTCAGGGTACCTCCTACGGTATGGCAATTATCCGTTTGAAAAACTGGGATGAAAGAAAAGGTGCCGAACATGTTTCCGATGCGGTGGTCGCACGCCTGAACGCACAATTCGCCCAAATCAAAGAGGCGCAGATATTCTGCTTCCAGCCGGGTATGATTCCGGGCTACGGTTTGGGTAACTCTATCGAGTTGAACTTGCAGGACCGTACGGGTGGAGATATGAGCACTTTCTACGGCAACGCCATGCAGTATATCGGGGCTCTGAACCAACGTCCCGAAGTGGCGATGGCCTACACTTCTTATGCCATGAACTTCCCGCAGATATCGGTCGATGTGGACGCAGCCAAATGTAAACGGGCCGGCATTTCACCTTCGACGGTTCTCGACGTATTGGGTAGTTATTGTGGTGGTGCATACGTCTCTAACTACAACCAATTCGGAAAAGTATATCGTGTGATGTCACAAGCCTCACCGGAATACCGTCTTGACGAACAAGCCTTGAACAATATGTTCGTCCGCAACGGAACGGAAATGGCTCCGATCAGCCAGTTCGTAACCCTGAAACGGGTACTCGGACCTGAAGTGGCCAACCGTTTCAACCTCTTTAGCTGTATCACAGTCAATGTGAATCCGGCACCGGGATATTCCACCGGTGAAGTGCAACAGGCCATCGAGGAAGTGGCTGCCCAGATGCTGCCGACAGGATATGGATACGAGTATGGCGGTATGGCACGTGAAGAGGCTAATACGGGAGGCTCGCAGACACTCTTTATCTATGCGGTCTGTATCTTGCTTATCTACTTGATCCTGGCTTGTCTGTACGAAAGTTTCCTTGTGCCTTGGGCCGTTATCCTGTCTGTTCCGTTCGGTTTGATGGGCTCGTTCCTGTTTGCCAAACTGTTTGGATTGGAAAACAACATTTACTTGCAGACCGGTGTCATCATGTTGATCGGACTTTTGGCCAAGACGGCGATTTTGATTACCGAGTTTGCCATCGAACGCCGTCGTAAAGGGATGGGTATCGTCGAATCGGCTTATTCGGCCGCACAAGCCCGTTTGCGTCCTATTTTGATGACTGTACTTACGATGATCTTCGGTATGCTTCCGCTTATGTTCGCATCCGGAGCCGGAGCCAACGGTAACAGTTCATTAGGAACAGGTGTTGTCGGCGGTATGGCAGTCGGGACATTGGCATTGCTGTTCGTCGTGCCGGTATTCTACATCATTTTCGAATACATGCAAGAAAAAATCCGTCCGCCGATGGAAGTGGAAACCGATATGCAAGTTGCGTTGGAGAAGCAAAAGAGCCAAACCGAACGTGACGGTTTAAACAATGAAAATAAATAAGGTATGAAGAAAATAATCATATTGACAACCGCAACCGCTCTGTTGAGCAGTTGCGGCATATACACCAAATATCAACCGGCCGAAACGACTCCGGACAACCTGTACGGAGAAGAGGTGGCTGTCGATGATACGACCAACTTCGGTAATGTGAACTGGCGGGAACTTTTTACGGACCCGCAGTTACAGGCTCTTATCGAACAAGGGTTACAAAACAACACCGACCTCCGGTCCGCCCAATTGCAGATCGAGGAAGCGGAAGCGGCGTTAATGTCGGCGAAGCTCGCTTTCCTACCTTCGTTCGCACTTTCCCCACAAGGAACGATCAGCAGTTTCGACGGAGGGAAAGCGACTAAAACATACACGCTGCCTGTCACAGCCAGTTGGGAATTGGACATTTTCGGACGTCTGCGCAATGCCAAGCAACAGGCCAAAGCGCTGTATGCCCAAAGCAAGGACTACCAGCAGGCCGTGCGTACCCAGTTGATAGCCGGGATCGCCAATGTGTACTATACATTGTTGATGTTAGATGAACAGTTAGCCATTTCGCAACAGACAGAAGAATCTTGGAAAGAGACGGTAGCTTCTACCCGAGCATTGATGGATGCCGGATTAGCCAACGAAGCAGCCACTTCCCAGATGGAAGCGGCCTACTACAGTGTGCAGACTTCCATTCTCGACCTGAAAGAGCAGATCAACCAGGTCGAAAACAGTCTCGCCCTGTTGCTTGCCGAAACTCCTCGCCGCTACGAACGCGGAAAGCTGGCAGACCAGCAGCTCCCGGAAGACGTGGCAGTCGGCGTACCGATGCAAATGTTGTCAAACCGCCCCGACGTGCGTGCAGCCGAACGTTCGCTGGAACAGGCATTTTACGTGACCAACCAGGCTCGTGCCGCTTTCTATCCTTCCATCGTACTGAGCGGAAGTGCCGGATGGACCAACTCGGCAGGGAGCATGATCGTCAATCCGGGCAAATTCTTGGCTTCGGCAGTCGGATCGCTCACACAGCCGTTGTTCAACAAAGGACAGATCATGGCCCAATACCGCATCGCCAAAGCACAGCAGGAGGAAGCAAGCCTGTCTTTCCAGCAGGCTTTGCTGAATGCCGGCAGCGAAGTCAACGACGCTTTGGTCGCCTGCCAGACAAGCAAGGCCAAGACGGTCTTGTTCGAAAAGCAAATCCAATCTCTGGAAAAGGCCTTGGAAAGTACCTCGTTACTGATGGAGCACGGTACGACCACCTATCTGGAAGTGCTGACTGCCCGCCAGTCCTTGTTGAGTGCACAGTTGTCGCAAACAGCTAACCGGTTCACCGAGATACAAAGCGTGATCAACCTTTATCAAGCTTTAGGCGGCGGTAGAGAATAAGAAAACATTTTTTATCCATAAAAGCCAAAAACCTTTTAAACCGGACCTTTTACCTATTCCATAGGACCTGTTTCAGAAAAGTATTCAAACTTCGATGAAACAGGTCCTTTTTTATCGAGCGAAAAATACGCGGAGCCATGACATTGTCTATTCATTTTTTTATACTTTTGTGGGCATAAGACAGAATATACACAACAATGAAAAGTAAAAGTTTAGTTTCTATCGATCAATGTTCCAAAGAGGACATTCTTCGTATTCTGGATAACGCCAGGAAGTTTGAAGCAAATCCGAACCGTAAGGTGCTGGAAGGCAAAGTCGCAGCGACCTTGTTCTTCGAACCCTCCACCCGTACACGCCTGAGCTTCGAGACTGCGGTAAACCGGTTGGGTGGCCGTGTGATCGGTTTCTCCGACGCTTCCACGACCAGTTCCTCCAAAGGCGAAACACTGAAAGATACCATCCTGATGGTAAGCAACTACGTCGATCTTATCATTATGCGCCACCATCTGGAAGGCGCCGCCCGTTATGCTTCGGAAGTCACGGACGTACCTATCATCAATGCCGGCGACGGAGCAAACCAGCATCCTTCCCAGACAATGCTGGACCTTTATTCCATCCAAAAGACACAAGGCAAACTGACCGATCTCAACATCACGATGGTAGGCGACCTGAAATACGGACGTACCGTACACTCTCTGATAGTGGGTATGTCTCATTTCAATCCGACATTCAACTTCATCGCACCGAACGAACTCCGTATGCCGGACGAACAGAAAAACTTCTGCGACAAACATGGTATCAAATACAACGAATATACCGAATTTACGGAAGACATCATCAACCAGACGGATATTCTGTACATGACCCGTGTACAACGCGAACGTTTTACCGATCTCGAAGAATACGAACGTGTGAAGAATGTGTATATCCTGAAGAATGACATGCTGAAAAACAGCCGTGAGAACCTGCGTATCCTGCATCCGCTGCCTCGCGTTAACGAAATCGCTTATGATGTGGACGATAATCCGAAAGCCTATTATATCCAGCAGGCACGCAACGGCCTGTTCGCCCGCCAAGCCATCATCTGTGAAGTCTTAAATATCCAAATTGACAATTGATAATTAACAAAAAGTTATGTCAGCAGAAAGAAAAAGAATTGCAGGTAGCCGCTTGGAAAACGGCACTGCCATCGATCATATCCCCCCAGCCAGTTGTTTAAAGTAGCCAAATTACTGGGACTGGAAAACATGAACAATACGATTACGATCGGAAACAATTTCCATAGCAATAAAATGGGTTGCAAAGGCGTGATCAAGATCTCCGACAAATTCTTCTGTGACGAAGAGATCAACCGGATCGCCCTGATCGCCCCGAACGTGATCCTGAACATTATCCGCGATTACGAAGTGGTGGAGAAAAAGACCGTTACCTTACCGGACGAATTGGTTGGGCTCGTAAAATGCAACAATCCGAAATGTATTACCAATAATGAACCGATGCCGACTCGTTTTGATGTAATAGACAAAGAGAAAGGTACGATCAGATGCCATTATTGCGAACGCAAGATCAATAAAGAAGACATCATCATTAAATAATTAACAACGGCAATTGCTATGAAACACGACTGGAAGCCCGGCACGATGATCTATCCGCTGCCTGCGGTAATGGTTAGTTGCGGTTCTGAGCCTTCAGAATACAATATTATAACTGTCGCGTGGGTGGGTACGATATGTACCAACCCGCCGATGTGTTATATATCCGTCCGTCCAGAGCGCCACTCCTATCCGATCCTCAAAAAGAACATGGAATTTGTGATTAACCTGACAACCCGCCGATTGGCTTATGCAACCGACTGGTGCGGTGTCAACTCAGGAAAAGACCATGCCAAATTCGAGGAGATGAAGTTGACGCCGGGGAAAGCCTCGGTCGTAAGTGCCCCGATCATCGAAGAATGTCCGCTCTGCATCGAATGCCGGATAAAAGAAGTGATGGCCTTAGGTAGCCATGACATGTTTATCGCCGATGTGGTGAACGTGCAGGCCGACGACCAATATCTGGACCCGGAAACAGGCGCTTTCGATATGCAGCGTGCCGACCTGCTGGCTTATTCGCATGGCAAATATTATGGATTGGGCGACTTTGTCGGTAAGTTCGGCTGGTCGGTCAGAAAGAAGAAATAGTCATGAAGAAAATTTACCTTATATTGCTGATACTTCCATTCTACTTCCCGGCCAACGCCCAAAAGTTTATTAAGATCGAAGATAAGACATTCAACTGGGGAGGAAAAGTCGGAGTCAATGCCGCGCTTCCGATTGTCAAAGCGTTGACGATCGACAATCAGGAAATGGAAGACATACGTCTGCAATATAAGGTAGGTTACCAGGCAGCCGCGTTTGCACGGGTCAATATCGATCGTTTCTATATCCAGCCCAGCTTGGCATGGCAATATACGGAAGGTGACATACGTTTCAACATACCACAGACAGAAAGCAGCCTGCCTGACGGAACAAACACCCAAATGCCTATCGGCAAGAACCGGATTACCTATAAGTCCGCCACATTAGAAGTCCCGGTGATGGTAGGTTATTATCTGGTAAAAGAGGGTCCATACGCATTAAGCATGATGTTCGGCCCCAATATCAAATACAATTACAAAACTCACTACAGCACAGATATGACAGACAGGCCCCGCGAGTTTGAAGACGATAACACGCCTTTCGGTATCGGTATCGCCGCCGGACTGGGAGTCAGCATTTGGCGTCTGTTCCTTGACTTCAGCTATGAATTCGGCTTGAATGAAGTTGCCTCCGATTTCCGTGAGATAGGTAAGACCGAAGCCAACCAGAAAGGGACTCTCAACATTGAGAAACGGACAAACATAATGAGTTTCTCACTGGGTTTCCTGTTCTGATCCTTTCATTGTCAAACCATTTAATAAAAAAGGAGGTGTGTCGAAACTATCCTGTTCCCGCGCTTGACGCGGGATCGCATTAAAACCGGCCCTATAAAAGTCTGATTGATAAGGTCTGTCCTTTTACGGCCCCGCATCAAGTGCGGGGACAAGGAGATTTTGACACACCGCCTTTTTTACCAAACTTCACAAACGTCAATCGAACATATGTCTGAACTTATCGAAAATCTTCTCCTTGACAGATTTCTTCGGTTGGAAATTAGGAGAATTCTCCAGGCCGTTCATGATATCCTTCTCTGATGCGGATAACGTTTCCGGAATATAAACACTTACGTTTACGAGCAGGTCTCCTGTTCCATAACTATTGATAGACGGTAGCCCTTTGTTCCGCAAACGGAGCACTTTACCCGGCTGGGTCCCCGGTTCGATCTTGACTTTTGCCTTGCCGTCGATGGTCGGAACTTCAACCGTGCCGCCCAGAGCAGCCTGGGGCACACTCAGCAACAGGTTATACAGAATGTCGTTCTCGTCACGTATCAGTTCCGGATGCGGTTCTTCTTCGACCAGGATCAGCAGATCGCCGTTAATCCCTCCATGACGGGCTGCATTCCCCTTTCCACTCATGGAAAGCTGCATGCCTTCCGCCACACCGGCCGGAATATTGATCGTGATCACCTCGTCGTCACGCACGATTCCTTCACCGTTACATTCGCTACATTTCTTGGTGATAATCTTCCCTTCGCCTCCACAGGTCGGGCAGGTTGTCTGTGTCTGCATCTGTCCTAAGATCGTATTGGCCACACGGGTGACAACACCGCTGCCATGACAGGTTTCACAAGTCTTGGAACTGTGATCGTCCTCCGCCCCGCTGCCGTGGCATTTCGAACAGGTCACATATTTCTTAACCTTGATCTTCTTTTCAACTCCGGTCGCGATCTCTTTCAGGTTCAACTTTACTTTCACACGCAAATCCGAACCACGATTCACCCGGCGACCGCCACGTGAACCGCCACCAAAGCCGCTGAACCCGCCAAAGCCACCGAAATGTCCGCCAAAGATGTCTCCAAACTGAGAGAAAATATCATCCATAGACATTCCTCCGCCAAAGCCACCGCCCTGCGAAGCACCTCCTACTCCGGCATGACCGAACTGATCATAACGCTGACGCTTCTGAGGATCACTCAATACGTCGTACGCTTCAGCAGCCTCCTTAAAGTTTTCTTCAGCCTGCTTATCACCCGGATTCTTGTCAGGGTGGTACTGAATCGCCTTTTTACGGTAAGCTTTCTTTATTTCTTCTACCGAGCAGTCTTCTCGACGCCCAGCACTTCATAATAATCTCTTTTAGCCATCTTCGTATCTGTCTGTTGTTATTTGCTCATTATCCTGTCGTATTATTCGCCTACTACAACTTTAGCATGGCGAATCACCTTATCGTTCAAAGTATAACCGGTCTGCACACAATCCAAAACCTTGCCCTTCATATCGAGTTCCGGTGCAGGAATCATGGCGACTGCTTCAGACGTTTCAGCATCGAACGGTTCACCGACAGTTTCGATCGGTTTTACATTCTGATGAGACAGGTAAGACATGAATTTCGAATAGATAAGTTCCACTCCCTCCGTAACAGCCTTTATATCTTCAGCCGAACGGATATTCTGCAAAGCACGTTCGAAATCGTCGACAACAGGGAGCAGGTGAGTCAAAGCACTTTCGCCACCGTTCTTGATCAGCTCGGACTTTTCGCGCAATGTACGTTTACGGTAGTTATCGAACTCAGCCATCAAGCGCAGGTGGGAATCATTCAGTTCGTCATATTTCTTCTTAAGTTCTTCCAGCTCCTTCTGCTCCAGACCTTCATCCGTCACATTGTCAGATGCGGCATTTTCTTCTGCCGCATTTACCTGTTCATCCTGCAATTTTGTCGCGTCATCAGCACCCTGGCGTTCTTTTTTGTCAGCTGTTTCCTTCTTACTATTAAAATTCATCTTGTTCATAATCAATTATATATTTTCATTACTATCTAATTGTCAATAAGATATCAAACCTATATCACTCATGTGACCTGCCTGTCGGCACCATTCTTGTCGATATCAATCACCAATATAACATCAAATATACTGCCAACTGTTCTTATAGAACGAAAATATCTTTACCTTTGTGTAGTAAAAGATGATTTATTGTCATAGCACAAAAATATAGGATTAATAAAACAATAAGAAATTAATTATGAAGAGAGCGATTTTGTCAGTTTTACTGCTATTTGCATTTCTTACCGGTTTTGCCCAAAACCGGAATATCTGCCGATTAGGAATTACATACGATATCAGTCAAAGTGACCGCTGGGGGAAAAGCAAACCGGTTATTACCAGTGTCATCCCTTATTCGCCAGCAGAACTTGCAGGTATTAAAACCAACGATCTCATTATTGCTATCGACGGCGTGCAGACAACAGATATTTCGCCCGAAGAGATCGGTGAAATGCTGAATCCCGCCGGGAAAAACGAAGTATTGCTGACGATCGGCAATTTGGCAACCCCGGCTAAGCAGGTGCTTGTCAAAAAAGAATGCAAAAAAGGGAATGCGATTACCGAAGAACAACTGGCCACCGCTTTTTCGATGTACAGCCTCGAAACAACTAGCGAAAGGGAATTTGTCTGCCCGTTCAAGACAACCGTGACAGCCGACCCTGTAGATTTCGGAAAGTTCAAGACTTTTGCCTTCTCTGCCATAGACGAGAATAACAGCAAACTGGAAACGGCCATCAACGAAAGCATCGAAAAGGAGTTGACCAAGAAAGGAATGACAGTCGACACAGACCGTCCCGACATCATAGTACAGACCTTCTATTTCTTCGATAAGAATCCGAACTATAAAGGAGCGAACAAGATCCTGGTCGAAAAAGAGCCGATCTATCGCTATAACTTCAATCACAGCAAGATGGAGACATTCCCGTTCCTGAACTCGATGTCTGCAGAAGCGGAAGCGGAGTACCTGCTCCAGTTCGGTTTCCGCCTGATCGACCAACGTGACGTACCGGGCCGCATCCTGTGGGAATGCGAAGCAAACGAGCTGTTGGAAGACTCATACCGCCTGGATGAATATGCCCGTATCCATGCACCATTGATGTGCATGCAATATCCGTACGTCAAATATCAGCGTAACGTGCCGTTCAAGGTCAATCAGAAAACCTACAACTACACGGGGCTGAGTTACGATATCGACCGTATGGAACAGATCGCCGACGTCGATAAAAACTCACCTGCCTATGCAGCCGGATTACGTCCCCGTGATATTGTAGAGAAAATCAACGACCAGAAAATGAATCACACGGCAGAAGAGTTCTCCTCCGCTTACAAAGGATTTATTACCAACACGATGAAATACCGCGATCCGAAAACCCAGTTTACGGATGCCAACGGTTTCAGACGTTGTATGTTCTGGGATACATTCAAATACCCGCAGGTAGCCGATGCGATCCAGAAATCCGGCAACAAGGCCGCCTACTCATATTTATATTATTACGCCCCGTATATCAACCCATCCGGCAACAACGCCTGTACGTTCGATATCAAAAGGGGGAAAAACAAAATGGAAATCATCGTCCGCCCGACCATTCGCCGGTCTGTGACGGTCGAAGTTAAATAAAGCATTTACAAGAACGTGATATACCCGCAAAATTTCGAACAGAAAACGGGCTTCGATAAAGTCCGCCGTTTAATTTCAGAAAAATGTTTAAAGCCCCGCTTACGGAGAAGAGCGGTAGCAGGAGATGGGGTTCTCTGCCGATTATCAAACCGTAACCCGACGTCTGGAACAGACCGACGAATTTGTCCGCATCCTGCATGGAGAAGACGAGTTTCCCGCCAGTTATTTTTTCGATGTACGCTATTCGTTGAAGCGGATACGTCCTGAAGGAACCTGGCTGGATGAAAAAGAACTATTCGACCTGAAACGTTCGCTCCAGACAATCAACGACATTATCCGTTTCTTCCGTCCTTCCTTGGAAGAGAAAGAAGAAATCAAGTATCCGGCATTGACCGCCCTTGCCGGCGATATCCTGGTATTCCCGCAACTGATCGGGAAGATCGATGCAATCCTCGATAAATTCGGACGAGTGAAAGACAATGCCTCTCCTACACTGGCACAGATACGAAAAGAGATCACGGCCACCATGAGCGGTATCTCCCGTAGCTTGCAGTCGATATTACGAGCCGCCCAATCGGAAGGTGTAGTAGATAAGGATATTACTCCCACTATGCGCGACGGGCGCCTGATGATCCCGGTCGCTCCGGCCTTCAAACGAAAGATCAAAGGAATCGTGCACGATGAATCAGCCAGTGGCAAAACCGTTTTCATCGAACCGGAAGTCGTTGTGGAGGCAAACAACCGCATCCGCGAACTGGAAGGTGACGAACGACGGGAGATCATGAAGATCCTGACGGAATTTACAAACTTCATCCGTCCGTTAGTACCCGACATCCTACAATCCTACGAGTTCCTTGCCGAGATCGATTTCATCCGTGCCAAAGCATTGTTTGCCGAGCAGGTAAACGGAATCAAGCCGGTTGTCGAGGACAAACAACAAATTGACTGGATACGCGCCGCACATCCCCTACTCTTCCTTTCGTTGCAGAAACAGAACAAGCAGATCGTCCCTTTGGATATTCTTCTGGAAGAGAAAAAGCGTCTGCTGATTATCTCCGGTCCGAATGCGGGTGGTAAATCCGTCTGCCTGAAAACGGTCGGATTGCTGCAATATATGCTGCAATGCGGTCTGTTGATCCCCGTATATGAAAGCTCGAAGACGGGATTATTCGAAAACCTGTTTATCGATATCGGAGATGAACAAAGTATCGAAAATGACCTGAGTACCTACAGTTCACACCTGACGAACATGAAGTTTTTCGTCAAGAACTGCAACAGTAAGACTTTAATCCTGATCGACGAGTTCGGTAGCGGTACGGAACCCCAGATCGGAGGTGCGATTGCCGAAGCCCTGTTGGACCGTTTCAACCGGAATCACAGCTACGGCGTTATCACGACCCACTACCAGAACTTGAAGCATTTCGCTGAAGACACGGAAGGGATCGTTAACGGCGCCATGCTCTATGACCGCCACCTGATGCAACCGCTCTTTAAGCTGTCGATCGGTAATCCGGGAAGTTCTTTCGCCGTCGAGATCGCCCGGAAGATCGGTCTGCCGGAAGATGTCATTGCGGATGCGTCCGCTAATGTCGGCTCCGACTATATCAATATGGATAAATATCTACAGGATATCGTTCGTGACAAACGCTATTGGGAAAGCAAGCGACAGAATATCCGCCAACAAGAAAAGAAGCTGGAAGATATTACCGCCCGCTACGAGCAGGATTTGGAAGCCGTAAACAAACAACGGAAAGAGATCATGCGTAACGCCAAGGAAGAGGCACAGCGTATCCTTTCCGAAGCCAACGCAAAGATCGAAAACACGATCCGCGAAATCAAAGAGGCACAGGCGGAAAAGGAACAGACCAAGCTTGCCCGCAAAGCCTTGGAAGAATTCAAAGCCTCTGTGATAGCAGCCGAAGAAGAGGACGACAAGATCGCCCGCAAAATGGCAAAATTACAGGAACGCAAAGAACGTAAAAAGCAAAAACAAAACGCGCCGGCCTCAAAGCAGGTCTTTAACCGTGATGTCATAGAAGCTGGCGACAACGTCCGCCTCAAAGGACAAGTCTCTGCCGGAACCGTTATGGAAGTTCAAGGAAAGCAGGCAGTTGTAGCATTCGGCATGATCAAGAGCACAGTCAAGTTGGAACAACTGGAGAAGGTCAGCAAAGGACAAATCAAGAAAGAGATCCAGAAAAGTACTTTTGTCAGTGTCCAGACAGCGGACGATATGCATGAAAAGAAATTGAACTTCAAGCAGGAGATAGATGTTAGAGGTATGAGAGGGGACGAAGCCTTACAGGCCGTTACTTACTTTGTGGACGATGCCATACAGGTTGGTGCCACTCGCATCCGTATCCTGCACGGGACAGGGACAGGCATACTTCGGCAGCTGATACGCGATTACCTGCACACTGTTCCGGGCGTGCGCCAGTATCACGACGAACATGTACAATTCGGAGGTGCCGGCATTACGGTTGTGGAACTCGAATAAAGACAAACAGATATGAGGCGAAGAGAATATGTACATCCACATAAGCGCAAGCATATTTCGAACCGGCATCTTGCCGACCGGTATTTCTATGCCGGCGAACATGATACCGTCACTCGGATCAGCCTCACACAATACAATGCCGATATCCTGCACACACGGGAGATCAAGACAAATGAAACGTCATTCAAAAAATTTGTCGACGAGAACAGCATCAATTGGTTCCAGGTTAGCGGCCTGACTGATTCGGAAGCGGTCACGCGTATCGTCAACGAATTCGGGATGCACAACCTGGATGCCAAAGACATTCTGACTCCCCAACACGTAGTCAAGATAGAAGAGTACGACAAACATATGCTTATCGTACTCAATTCTTCCTATTACGACACCAATATGGAGATCAACTCCGAACATATCAGCATCCTGATCACAGGAAATGTGGTGATCAGTTTCACAGAAAGCAACAATCCGGTCTTCGAAAACGCCTACAAAGCCATCGAATCCAACATGCATGAACATCCGCCGGAAAACAGCGGACTGCTCCTGGCATTCCTTTTGAATACGATTATTGCCAATTTAGTGGAATCAGCATCCAAAGTGGAAGAAATGCTTGAAGATATAGAAGAAACCCTGCTCGATATCAAAAACGACCAGGGCAATATGGGCTGCTTATCCAGCAACGCCGGAAAGAATATATGGTTATCCGCAAGAACAGCCAACCGCTGAAAGAACAATTTGCCAAACTGCTGCGCACCGAGAATGGGATCATAAGTCCCGACATCCGTCCCATCTATAACGATTTATCCGACCAGTTGCAGTTCATCATCCAGACAACCGAGAGTTGCCGGGAAATCATATCCTCCCTGGTCGATCTATACATATCCAATAACGATCTACGCATGAATGCATCATGAAACGCCTGACAATCGTCTCCACAATCTTCATCCCACTCACATTCCTAGCCGGTATATGGGGAATGAACTTCAAGATGATGCCGGAATTGGACTGGCAATATGGATATGGCATAGCCTGGTCACTCATGCTGCTGACAGCAATCTCGACCTGGCTATACATGCGGAAAAAGGACTGGTTTTAGAGCCCGTAGTTCCGCTTAAACATATAATAGGTATTTCTGGAAACATTAAAACGTTTACAAATCTCGAAAACGGTGTCCCCACGTTCGAGCATGCTGATCACCTCTTCTCTATTCGCATCCAGGAAAGACTGTTTTGCAGCCGATCCCTTCGGACGGCCTAACGGACCTCCCGTACTCTTTTTATGATTCAAGGCCTCTTTGGTACGGGTAGACATCAAGCTGTGTTCGATCTCCGTCACCAGCTTGAACACGTTTCCCATAACCGGCAAGTTCAATGCCTGGTCCAGGATATACCGATCCCTTATACTATAGATCTGAACGCCTTTTTCCATGCATCGCCCCATAATCTCCATTACTTCCGACAAAGTTCGCCCCAAACGGGAAATATCCGACAAGACCAGACTATCGCCTTTTTGCATACGATCCAGTACCATCGCAAGATTACGTTCATCTTCCTTTTTGCCGACAGTGACATCCGTAACCCACTTATCGACGTTCATATCATGATCCGAAGCATAGCGTTTAATCTCATTTTTCTGTTCTTCCAGAAGTTCTTTGTTTGAAGTTCCTACTCTTAAATAAGCTATTACCATATTTCCAGCAACTTAATAATTAAAAAAACGTAGAACCAAAATTTATTTTTCGGTGAAGATACGAAAAGTAATTATAGCACAATAGCTAAACTTTCCATTTTATTTAAAGAAAATGTTAGTATTCCGCTCTTTGACACAATAAATTAAATCGTATGCTAAAAACTATCGGACTAAAAATGAAATAGCTAACAAATTATCCAATAACCGGGGATTTATGACCTCTTTCGCTTTTCACCCGTAATCGACACTTCTCCCCCGATATAAGTATTTTGAACATGTTTATCATTTTTTTTGCTTTCCGTTCTGCCGGACACTTCTTATATTTGCAATTACAAATGAAAAGGTTTTTGATTGTCATATTCGCGTTGCTATATATCGGATTGTCTTCCGGTATAACATTGACACTTCACCACTGCATGGGTAAGCTGGTCGAAGTAAACATGTGGCAAGACGAAACCTGCAATACTTGCGGAGCCAAGCATACTCACAAGTCCTGCTGCTCTACCGAAACACAGTTTATAAAGATATCGGACGACCAGAATGTCGACCAGTTGCAAGTGATCAAACATGTACCGGTGGCAATCGCCCTTCTGTTTGATTTGAGGGATCTATATAACCTGACGGAGACGGAACAAGGAACCACCCTTCCCGCATATGCCGACACTCCATCCGAATGGAGCGGGACAGACCGGCTCATCCGTCATTGTACCTTCCTTATTTAGCAGATAGCAGACCCTCGCAGGCCCTTTCACCCTTTATATAGAAGGGCGGACCGCTCTTTTGTCTTCATCCCAGACAACAAAAAAA
>ENA-OQJX01000500-OQJX01000500.1-human-gut-metagenome-genome-assembly--contig:-NODE-500-length-19807-cov-3.200813_pt1 | contig 19807 bp, 31 predicted proteins | sample MGYA00242615_ERZ504782 | MGnify/ENA primary metagenome ERZ504782 (study PRJEB26092, sample SAMD00036354) | human gut metagenome | host: Homo sapiens | study: EMG produced TPA metagenomics assembly of... | reverse complement strand
TGAAGAAGCTATCTGCCAGATTCTGGTTGCGAGGGCTACATCAAGGGCTGCAGGTCAAGAACGACACCGTTCAGGGCACCATCGTTGTCACCCTGAAGTATCAGGCTAACGGCGAGCCCGTTATCGCTGGTCTGCGCCGCGTGTCCAAGCCCGGCCTGCGCATCTACACCAACTGCGAGGATATGCCCAAGGTCATGAAGGGCCTGGGCACCGCAATCATTTCCACCTCTAAGGGCATCATGACTGATAAGGCTGCACGTGCTGCACACGTCGGCGGCGAAGTCCTGGCCTACGTGTGGTAAGAAAGGGGTAAAAGACAATGTCGAGAATTGGAAGAAAACCCATCGTCATTCCTGCCGGCGTTACTGTCACTGTCGATGAGGCAGCACATCACGTCGCCGTCAAGGGCCCCAAGGGCAGCCTGAATTCCAACTATCATCCCCTGATGACCGTCAAGGTCGAGGGCAATGAAGTTCTGGTTACCCGCCCCAATGACGAACCCCAGGCCCGCAGCCTGCACGGCCTGACCCGTACCAACATCGCCAACATGGTGAACGGTGTTGTGAACGGCTACGAGAAGAAGCTGGAGATCGTGGCGTCGGCCTGCGCTGCCAGAAGCAGGGCTCCAACCTGGTCATGAACCTGGGCTTCTCTCATCAGGTGAACATTCCTGATACTGAGGACTGCACCATCGTGTGGCAGGATCCCAACCACTTCACCGTTACCGGTATTGACAAGCAGAAGGTCGGCCAGTATGCTGCCGAGATCCGCGCCAAGAAGCCGCCCGAGCCTTACAAGGGCAAGGGCATTCGCTACGAGGGCGAGGTTGTCAAGCACAAAGAAGGCAAGGCCGGCAAGGGCAAGAAATAAGGTAAGGAGTGAAAGACAATGGTTAAGCAGATCGACAAGAACGAAGCTCGTCTTCGTCGTCATCGCCGCGTTCGCAACAAGATCAGCGGCACCGCAGCACGTCCCCGTCTGGATGTTTTCCGCTCCGCCAAGCACATTTACGCTCAGATCATCGATGATGAGCAGGGCGTGACCCTGGTGTCTGCATCCACTATGGACAAGGACTTCAATGGTTTCGGCGGCAACGTCGAGGCCGCAGCTGAGATCGGCAAAAAGGTCGCAGCAAAGGCTCTGGAAAAGGGCATCACCGAGGTCGTGTTCGACCGTGGTGGCTACGTTTATCATGGCCGTGTTAAGGCCCTGGCTGATGGCGCCCGTGAGGGCGGCCTGAAGCTGTAATGAGAGGAGGAAACACATTATGGCTATGAGAAACCGTGAAGACGACGGCATGATCACCAAGGTTGTCTCCATCAACCGCGTTTCCAAGACTGTCAAGGGCGGCCGCATCATGAAGTTTGCCGCTCTGGTTGTCGTGGGCGACGGCAAGGGCACCATTGGTTACGGCATCGGCAAGTCCGGCGAAGTGCCTGAGGCAATCCGCAAGGGCGAAGCTGCTGCTAAGAAGAACATGCACAAGGTTGCCCTGAAGGGCACCACCATCCCCCACGAGATCGTCGGCAAGTACGGCGCAGGCGCCGTTCTGCTCAAGCCGGCTGCACCCGGTACCGGCATGATCGCCGGCGGCCCTGTGCGTGCCGTCATTGAGGCTGCTGGCATCAAGGACATCCGTGCGAAGTCTATGCGTTCCAACAACCCCATCAACGTTGTTTCTGCTACCTTCGCAGGTCTGTGCGGCCTGGTCAGCGCGGAGTCCGTCGCTGAGAAGCGCGGCAAGACCGTGAGTGAGATTCTGGGTTAAGGAGGTAACAAACCATGGCAGATAAGATGCTCAAGATCGAGCTGAAGAAGAGCCTGATCGGCCGCGGCGCTAAGCAGATCGCTACCGCTGAGGCCTGGCCTGAAGAAGCCGGGCGACGTTACCGTTCAGCCTGACAATGCCGCTACGCAGGGCAAGATCGCAAAGATCGGCTTTATGCTCAGCGTCACCGAAGCCTAATAGCAGGGGGTATACGCATAATGAAACTTCATGAATTGCACGCGATTCCCGGCGCAAACAAGGCTGTGACCCGCAAGGGCCGCGGCATTGGCTCCGGCAATGGCAAGACTGCCGGCTTCGGCAGCAAGGGCCAGAAGGCCCGTTCCGGCGTGAAGCACGCTGGTTTCGAGGGCGGCCAGATGCCTCTGGCACGCCGCCTGCCCAAGGTTGGCTTTAACAACATCTTTGCTACCCAGTACGCCATCGTCAACGTGGCTGATCTGGAAGCTGCTTTCAATGCCGGCGATGTCGTCGATACCGAGGCTCTGAAGGCAAAGGGTCTGGTCAAGAAGACTCTGGACGGCGTTAAGGTTCTGGGCAACGGCGAGCTGACCAAGGCTCTGACCGTGAAGGCCGCAGCCTATTCCGCTTCTGCCAAAGAGAAAATCGAGAAGGCAGGCGGAAAGGCTGAGGTGATGTAAGGTGTTCCAGACATTCCGTAACGCATGGAAGATCCCCGAGCTTAAAAATCGTCTCCTGTTCACGCTGGCGATCCTCGTGGTGTACCGTCTGGGCTGTGCCATCCCCGTTCCGTTCGTTTCCGGCTCTGCGCTGACGCAGATGTTCGCAAACGGCGACATGCTCTCCTATCTGAACATGATGAGCGGTGGTGCTCTGGCCCGTTGCACGCTCTTCGCGTTAGGTGTGACACCCTATATCAACGCCTCCATTATTGTGCAGCTGCTCACCGTGGCAATTCCCGCGCTGGAAAATCTGGCAAAGGAGGCCGACGGCCAGCAGAAGCTGCAGCAGATCAACCGGTACGCAGGTGCTGTGGTCGCTCTGATCATGAGCATCGGCTACTACTTCGTGATCCGCAATATGGGCGCACTGAAGTACGTTTCCGGCGGTGCCGGCATCTTTGCCGCCATCGTCATCATCGCAACCTTTGTGGCTGGCGCACAGCTGATCACATGGTGCGGTGAGCAGATCGATGACAAGGGCATCGGCAACGGTGTCTCGCTCATCATCTTTGCTTCGATCGTCTCCAACTGGTCTTCGCTGTACACCTCTGTCAAGGGTCTGCTGACTCAGGCAGCGTCCGGCAAGCCCCAGTACTACTTCTTCCTGCCGCTGCTGATCGTGCTGGCACTGGTGGCTGTGGTCTTCGTGGTCGTCATGACCAACGCAGAGCGCCGCATCACCATTCAGTACGCAAAACGCGTGGTAGGCCGCAAGCAGATGGGCGGTCAGAACAGCTATCTGCCCCTGAAGCTGAACATGAGCGGCGTTATGCCCATCATCTTCGCTTCGGCTCTGGTGTCCATCCCGGGCACCATCGGCAGCTTCCTGCAGATCGACCAGCAGGCACACCCGGTGTGGTATGCATTCTTCCACACCTTCAACTACACCTCCTGGCTGTATGTTGTGATCTACCTGCTGCTGATTCTGGCATTCAACTACTTCTATGTGGCCATCCAGTACAACCCCGTTGAGATCGCCAACAATCTGCGCCGCAACAACGGCTCGATCCCCGGCTTCCGTCCCGGCAAGCGACCAGCGATTTCATCACCCGCACCCTGAACAAGATCACCCTCATCGGTGCCATCTTCCTGGCTGCGGTGGCTGTGCTGCCGATCATTCTGGGTAACCTGACCGGTATGAGCATCCAGCTGGGCGGTACCAGCCTGCTGATTGTGGTTGGTGTGGCACTTGATACCACCCGTAGCCTCGACAGCTTCATGACGATGCGCAACCACAAGGGTTTCCTTGGTTGATCCACAATAATTAAGATGTGAGAAAGCACTGGAAAGGAGAGTACGCTCGAACTTTTCAGTGCTTTTTTACTTTTTTGGAGTTTACATCCTCTAACAAAGGAAAGGAATGATCCTATGAATCTGATCCTGTTGGGCGCACCTGGTGCTGGTAAGGGCACTCAGGCCGAGATCATCTGCGCCAAGCTGAACATCCCCTCCATCAGCACCGGCAACATTCTGCGCGCTGCTGTCAAGGAAGGCACCGAGATGGGCCTGAAGGCAAAGAGCTTTATGGACGCTGGCGCTCTGGTGCCCGATGAGGTCATCATCGGCATCCTGAAGGAACGCCTGGCACAGGACGACTGCGCCAACGGTTTCATCCTGGACGGCGTGCCCCGCACCATCGCTCAGGCCGAGGCCATCGAGACCATGGGCATCCGCATCGACAAGGTGCTGGAGCTGTCGTGTGGCGGACGATGTCATCGTGGAGCGGATGAGCGGCCGCCGCGTCTGCGAGAAGTGCGGCGCAAGCTACCACACCATCAACAAGAAGAGCAAGGTCGAGGGCGTGTGCGACCTGTGCGGCGGCAAGACCGTCATCCGCAAGGACGACCAGCCCGCTACCGTTCTGGATCGCCTGAAGGCTTACCACGAGCAGACTGAGCCGCTGGTGGCGTTCTACCGTGAGCGCGGCAAGCTGGCCGTGATCCCCTTCTGCCCCTCCATCGAGGAGACGACCGCTGAAGTGATGAAGGCACTGGAGGCATAATCGTGATCCAAATCAAGAATGCGAAAGAACTGGACGGAATGCGCAGGGCCAATGCCCTGAGCGCAGCTGCCCTGAAGTACGGCGCAGCACATTGAGGCTGGCATGACCACCTGGGAACTGGATAAGCTGATCTACGATTTCATCGTAAAGCACGGCGGTACCCCCAACTTCAAGGGACTGTACGGTTTCCCGGGAACGGCCTGCATCAGCCTGAATGATACCATCATCCATGGCATCCCGTCGCATGATATCGTCATCCGCCCGGGCGACATCGTCAGCATCGACACCGGTGCAAAGGTCGATGGCTTCAACGGCGACAACGCCTGCACCTATGCGGTGGGTAAGGTCGACCTGGAAGCACAGCGCCTGCTGGATGTGACCAAGGCAGCCCTGTACAAGGGCATCGAGCAGGCCAAGGCCGGCAACCGCATCGGTGATATCGGCTATGCGGTGCAGAGCTACTGCGAGGACGCAGGCTTCTCCGTGGTCCGGGAGTTCGTGGGCCACGGCACCGGCCGTGAGCTGCACGAGGACCCGGAAGTGCCCAACTACGGCCATCAGGCCGCGGCCCGCGCCTTGTGCCCGGCATGACCATTGCCATTGAGCCCATGATCTGCCAGTACGACTGCAAGATCACCCAGTCCAAGGACGGCTGGACCGTCAAGACCAAGGACGGTGGTCTGGCTGCGCACTTTGAGCACTCCAATGCGATCCTGAAGGATCACACTGAGATCATGACCCGCTTCTGGGATGACCCGGATTTTGACCCGGAAAAGTTCAGCCTGAAGTAAGCTGATCCCTGAAATATGAGAAGCGCCGCCTGTGAAGAGCAGAAATGCTCCGCCGCAGGCGGCGTTTTTGCAGGGACAGACCTGCTGTTTGTGCAATTATGACAACTTTTGGTGAAAAAGTTTCATCTTTGCGGTGGAGAAAAACCAAGACCGGGGAGAGAAAGGACAGCTTTTGAATTTCGAGAATTTTTTATCGGAAATACGGAAAAAACCTCTTGCAAATTGACAACAAAAGGTGTATAATCTATAAATGGCTGTGGAAGCCAGATACTTCCTCGGCGGACAGGGATTTTCTGCCCGTTTTGCGGATTTTGTGCCGCGAAAGATGAAGTATGTGGCGATCATCGCCGCCTGTCCGTCTGTGGACCGGCACTGGAACTGGAGAACGCTGAAGCGGCAAGCTGCGGTCAAACGGGCGCAGGCACGTGAAAACCGCGGCGCTTTCAGGGTTCCAAGGCAAAGGCACCGGTTCAGGTTCAACGACAAACTGAGCAGATCCAATGAGGAGGCAAATAGCTTGTCTAAGGAAGACGTTATCGAGATCGAAGGCATTGTGCGTGAAGCCATGCCCAACGCCATCTTTAAGGTGGAAATGTTGAGCGAGGATAAGAACACCGGGAAGCTCACTCCCAGCGGTCACATCCTCTTAGCGCACATCTCCGGCAAGCTGCGGACCAATTTCATCCGTATCCTGCCCGGGGACAAGGTTACCGTAGAAATGTCGCCCTATGACTTGTCAAAGGGCCGCATCACCTGGCGCTCCAAATAAGTGCCAGGGCATCAATCAAAAGGAGGTTCAACATCATGAAGGTCAAGCCTTCCGTGAAACCCATCTGCGAAAAGTGCAAGGTCATCCGCCGCAAAGGCCGCGTGATGGTCATCTGCCAGAACCCCAAGCATAAGCAGCGCCAGGCTAATTCGGGCGCCTGGGGGTCAAGTGCGTAGAGTCCCGGCGCAGACCCCGACACTGACATGGGATGATTTTTGGAGGAAACTACTATGGCACGTATTGCCGGCGTTGACCTGCCCCGCGAGAAGCGCGTTCAGGTGGGTCTCACCTACGTTTATGGTATCGGCCAGACCACTGCTAACAAGATTCTGGAAGCAACTGGCATCAACCCCGATACCCGCGTCAAGGACCTGACTCTGGAAGAAGAGGCTAAGATCCGTGACTACATCGATCAGGCTAACATCATCGTTGAAGGCGACCTGCGCCGCAACGTTGCTCTGGACATCAAGCGCCTGGTTGAGATCCAGTCCTTCCGTGGCACCCGCCATCGCAAGAATCTGCCCTGCCGCGGCCAGCGTACCAAGACCAATGCACGTACCTGCAAGGGTCCCAAGCGCACTGTCGCTAACAAGAAGAAGTAAGGAGGATTTGAGAAATGGCAAGTGCAAATAATGCCAAGAAGGGCGCTAATGTCCGCATGAAGCGCAAAGAGCGCAAGAACATTGCTGCTGGTCAGGCTCATATCCAGTCTACCTTCAACAATACTGTTGTCACTATCACCGACCTGCAGGGTAATGCAGTGTCCTGGTGCTCCTCCGGCTCCCTGAACTTCCGCGGCAGCCGTAAGAGCACTCCGTTCGCAGCCCAGTCTGCTGCTGAGACCGCAGCCAAGGTTGCTATCGAGCATGGCATGAAGACCGTTGAGGTCTACGTCAAGGGCCCCGGCGCTGGCCGTGAGTCCGCTATTCGTGCGCTGCAGGCTACCGGCCTGGAAGTCACCCTGATCAAGGACGTGACTCCCATCCCCCACAATGGCTGCCGTCCCCCGAAGCGCCGTCGTGTCTGATCGAAGGAGGAAATTGAATTATGGCAAAGAATACGCAGCCTATCGCAAAGCGTTGCAAGGCCCTGGGCATTTCTCCTGCGGTCATGGGCTATGCAAAGAAGAATACCACCCGCAACTCCAATGGCAACATGCGCAAGAAGCAGTCTGAGTACGCATCTCAGCTGAAGGAGAAGCAGAAGGTCAAGTTTATCTACGGCGTTCTGGAAAAGCAGTTCCACAATGCTTACCTGCGTGCTGAGGCCCGCCCCGGCAAGACTGGTGAGAACCTGCTGCAGATCATGGAGTGCCGTCTGGACAACGTCGTGTTCCGTCTGGGCTTTGCTCAGACCCGCCGCGACGCTCGTCAGCTGGTGTCCCACGCTCACTTCACCGTCAACGGCAAGAAGGTCAACATTCCTTCTTACCAGGTGAAGGCTGGCGACGTGATCGAAGTGCGCGAGTCCAGCCGCAGCTCTGCAAAGTTTGCAAAGCTGACCGGCCCCGAGGCTCCCGTTGTTGCTCTGCCCGCATGGCTGAACCGTGAGACCGGTTCTCTGAAGGGTGTTGTCGCAAAGCTGCCCGAGCGCAGCGATATCGACTACGAAGTCGCAGAGCACCTCATCGTCGAGCTGTACTCCAAGTAATCCATTAAGAAGGCTGGGCCTTCCCCGTGGACGGCTCACTTTCGCATTCTTTTCTTTGAAAGAATTTAATAATGGGCCGGCGGCAGCGCCGGTTTGACAAGGAGGGCATAGATATGATGGAGATTGAACGTCCCAAAATCGAAACGGCAAGCCTGTCCCCGGACGGCCGCTACGGCAAATTCGTGGCAGAACCGCTGGAGCGTGGCTTTGGCATCACACTGGGCAATAGCCTGCGTCGTGTGCTTCTTTCCTCTCTGCCCGGTGTCGCCGTGACCAGCGTCAAGATTGATGGCGTGGTTCACGAGTTCTCCACCATTGAGGGCGTCAAGGAAGACGTTACCGAAATTGTCCTGAACCTGAAGGGTATTGCTGCAAAGCTGTACACCGATGGTCCGAAGACAGTGCGTGTTGAGGCAGTCGGCCCCTGTGAGGTCACCGCTGACAACATCAAGCAGGGCGACGACATCGAAATTCTGAACCCTGAGTGGCACATTGCAACCCTGGGCGAGGGCGGCAAGCTCGTCATGGAGCTGACCTTCGATAAGGGCCGCGGCTATGTGCCCGCAGAGCGCAACAAACAGGCTATCATCGAGAAGAACGATATCAACACTCTTCCCGTTGACAGCATTTACACCCCTGTGCTCAAGGTGAACTACAACGTCGAGAGCACCCGTGTTGGCCAGGCGATCGATTATGACAAGCTGACCATTGAGGTTTGGACCGATGGCACGATCAATGCACAGGAAGCCGTTTCTCTGGCTGCCCGTGTGCTGACCGAGCACCTGAACCTGTTCGTCAACCTGTCCGATGAGGCAGCCGGCGCTGAGATCATGGTGGAGAAGACCAACGACGACAAGGAAAAGGCTCTGGAAATGACCATTGAAGAGCTGGATCTGAGCGTGCGTTCCTTCAACTGCCTGAAGCGCGCAGGCATCAACACGGTGGAAGATCTGGTCAGCAAGAGCGAGGACGAGATGATGAAGGTCCGCAACCTCGGTCGCAAGAGCCTGGAAGAGGTCATGGCAAAGCTGGATTCTCTGGGCTTCAAGCTGAACACGGATGACGATAACTAAAAATAATTAAGGAGTGAAACGGGATGCCCGGTACCAGAAAGCTCGGTAGAACCAGCGACAGCCGCAACGCTATGATGCGCGCTATGGTTACCTACCTGTTAGAGAATGGCAAGATTGAGACCACTGTCACTCGCGCTAAGGACGTTCGTTCCATGGCCGAGAAGATGATCAGCTTGGCAAGGCAAGCGACCTGCACACCAAGCGTCAGGTTTATGCCTACATCACCAAGGAAGATGTTGCAAAGAAGCTGTTTGATGAGATCAGCCCAAGTACGCTGACCGCAACGGCGGCTACACCCGCATCATCAAGATCGGCGCTCGCCGCGGCGACGCTGCTGAGATGGCAGTTCTGGAGCTCGTCTGATCTGCTCTGACTGTTTGATACAGTGTTCAAAAGCCCTTTCCCAGCAATGGGAGAGGGCTTTTTTTTGCGTGGCATTTTCATTGCTTCTGAATGTTCCCGGGAATATCAGGCCAAGCCGTAAACATTTCAACAATTCCACTAAAAAACTCGAACCTATTTTCTAGCAAAATGCCTCTTGATATGTTGTATGGGGGGGTAAACTTAAAATGCAGACGGTGCCTTTTGGGGTGGGTGCCTGCAAAATAACAAACGAAAAGAGGAAGAGAACATGAGAAAAAAGAGTACGAGACTTCTCAGTGCAGCGCTTGCGGCGTGTATGATGCTGTCGGTTCTGCCAGTGGGCGCGTTTGCGGCGGAGCCGGGCACAGAACCGGAGAATGGCAATGGCGTAAGTGCGCAGGCGGATGCTGCTGTGCCGGAGGGGTATATTGCAATCAACGAGAAAAACTTTCCGGACAAAAATTTTAGAGACTATGTGGCGGGAGAATGGGATAAAAATCACGACAACTGTTTCAGCCCAAGTGAGATCGCGAAAGCAACGTGGATTTCTTGTGATAATCGTGAAATAGATAGCTTAGAGGGAATCCAGTTTTTTACGGAAATCTGGTTGCTCGAGTGCTATTATAATAATCTGAAAACGATAGATTTGAGCAATAACAAAAAGCTGTCATATATTAACTGTCATCATAACCAATTGAAAGAGCTGGATGTAAGCGGGTTGCCGCTATTGAAAACATTCTACTGTGGGTACAATGCGTTACCGTCGATCGACGTGAGCAAAAATGAGAAGCTGGAAGATTTTGATTGTCAAGATAACCACCTGGATACATTGAATGTAAGTCAAAACAAGGAATTAGTGAAATTAAGCTGCGGAACCAACAATCTGACGGAATTGGATGTCAGGGAAAATAAAAAACTTAAAGAGCTCTCGTGTTATGAGAGTAAATTGAGCAATCTGGATCTGAGGAATCAGACAGAATTGGAAGTGTTAAAATGCTGGAAAAATCCACTGAGTGCATTGAATGTAAGTGCGAACACGAAGCTGAAGAAGTTGTTTGTTTCTAATACAAATCTGACGTCGCTGGATGCAACGAACAATACGGCTTTGGCGACGTTTGTTGGGAAGGACTGCAGCTATAATATTGCAGTTGAAGGTGATGGAAAGTTTGACCTTACCACTTTGCCGGGAAAATTTGACGCAAGCAAAGCAACTGCTACAGGTAACGGCACAATCAATGGAAATATCCTTACGGTTGATCCCAATTCCAAGACGTTCCGCTACGATTATGATATCGGACAAAACAACAAAAAAATGAATGTCGTACTGAATGTGCATTGGCATAATTACAAGTGGAACCATGACGGTACCAAACACTGGAGGGAGTGCACTACTGCAAACTGCCCGGGCCTGACGGCTGAACAGGTGGCGAAAACTACCCATGATTACACCGATGCAACAGATCCTGACTGCAACACCTGCGGTTATGTGCGTCCGCTGTACACTGTGACTACCGGTGAGAATGTTACCGCAAAACTTGAGGACGAAGTGCTGGATGCCCCTGTGGCCGCAGACACCAAAGTGCACCTGACAGCCACTGTGCCGGAGGGACAGCACTTCATCGGCTGGACGGTGAAGGTAGGCGATGAGGAACAGAAAGCAGACACCTTCCTGACCCCGGACAAGAACGACCCCACCAAGGCGACCTTTACGATGCCGAGTAAGAATGTGGAAGTGACGGCAAACTTTGCGAGCAACCCCACTCTGAACCCCACTCTGAGGGTCGGCGACCATGTGACGGCGACCATTGAAGGCAGCGATGCGTCCGTACCGAGCGGCAGCGCTGTGCCCGTGCCAAAGAATAAAATTGTGCACCTTACAGCCATTGCGCCGGAGGGACAGCACTTCACCGGCTGGACGGTGAAGGTAGGCGGTGAGGAACAGAAAGCAGACACCTTCCTGACGACCCCGGACGAGAGCGACCCCACCAAGGTGACCTTTACGATGCCGAGTGAGAATGTGGAAGTGACGGCAAACTTTGCGAGCAACCCCACTCTGAACCCCACTCTGAGGGTCGGCGACCATGTGACGGCGACCATTGAAGGCAGCGATGCGTCCGTACCGAGCGGCAGCACTGTGCCCGTGCCAAAGAATAAAATTGTGCACCTGACAGCCACTGCACCGGGACAGCACTTCATCAGCTGGACGGTGAAGGTGAATGGTGTTGAGCAAGACCCGACCTTCCTGAAGCCGGACGCGGACGACCCCACCAAGGTGACCTTTACCATGCCGGATGCTAATGTAGAGGTGACGGCAACCTTCGCGGATGACCCCATTCCTGAACCCGACCCGGTTGGACCCAGCGATACCGGCAACATTCAGGGCGCGATCTCTGCTGTGGTGATCGGTGCTGCCGCAGGTGCGATTATCTATGAAGCCGGCACCGGCATCTACCGCGTCATCAATATGCCCGGCATCCCCATGCCTCCAACCGTATCGAGCCGGCCGAGCTGCTGTGGGAGCACGCCGGCAAGCCTGAGCCTGTAAGCACCGCCCTCTACAGCGACATCGACGAGGGCGATACCGACGCACAAAAGGCCGCCCGCTGGGCAGTGGAGCAGGATCTGATGAAGGATGATGCGGACAACAATAAATTCAACCCGTACTTCCCCGTCAGCAAGCTGCGCACCTGCCTGACCTGGAACGCCGCAAAAGAAAAAGGCTTGTTTGACAAGACCGAAGAATAAAAATCAGGACCCCGAAGGGGCTGCTGCACCAAATGTGGTGCAGCAGCTCCTTTTCTCGTTTTCGGGTGTTGGAATTGCGCCCGCCCCGTGGTATACTGACAATAGCATGTTTTCGGCCTTTGGCCGGACAAGTTTTCCACACAGAGGAGGCGCAGCGGTTGAAACATCCGAATCATTTTGGCCGGTGGTTGGCTTGCGTGCTGCTGTGCCTGCTTCTGGCAGGCTGCAGCATGCCCGGTGAACAGGTGCAGGTGGAGGAGCTTCTGCGTGCGCCCAAGCTTTCCGGCGATTACGGCGATGTGCAGACTGCCTGAACGACTGGCTGGGGGAGAGCGCACAGCTCAAATATCCCATGCAGGGCGACCTGCTTTCGCCTTTCCTGCTGCAGGATCTGGACGGTGACGGCAGGCAGGATGCCGCCGTGCTTTACACCACCGCCCAAAGCTCCAACGTGTGCATTGCCATCCTGCAGAAGGATGATGCCGACATCTGGCATGTGCGCCAGAACGTAGAGGGCCTTGCAGACACGGTAGAGTCGGTGGGGCTGGCCCAGCTGCAGCCCGGCGATGCCACCCAACTGGTGGTGGGTTATACAGCGGCACAGGGCGACCATTATCTGGCTGTGTATTCCTACACCGACGGCGTGCTTTCCACGATCCTGGAGCAGCAGTACCAGCAGTATCTGGTGGAGGATATCACCGGCGGCGGCAATCAGGACCTGATCCTGATGTCTACGCTGGAGGACGGCGGTGTGCAGATCGAACTGCTGACCGTGGATAAAGAGGGCAGCTTCCAGCAGGTGGCTGTTATGGGCCTTTCCGCCAATCGGTTCGCCGGCTGCGCCTCGGTGGCGGCGGGTGTGGGTGCGGACGGCAGGCACTATCTGGTGCTGGACGGCTGGACCGGCATTTCCGGCAACAATCTGGCCAGCGTGCTGCTGCGTTTTGACGAGGACACGCAGCAGATGGTGCCTGCCGACCAGATCAGCACCGAAAAGCTTTACACCGCATCCCTGCGCAATGTGCCCAGTCTGGTCAGTCAGGATCTGGACGGCGACGGCATCGTGGAGATCCCCACCCAGCCGGACGAAGCGGGCCTGCTGAATATGAGCCAGAGCCGCCGCATGGATTTTATCGTGTGGATGGACTATACCAGCCCGCACCCGGAAAAAAGCTTCGGGCTGCTGGACGAAGAGACCAACTGCTATATCGAGCTGCCCATGGAGTGGGAGGGCAACCTCAAACTGACCGACAGCGAACAATATGATGGTGCAGTGGAGCTGCGCACGGTGGACGAAGACCAGCTGGTAATGACCCTGCGTCTGGTGCGCACCACCTCCAGCCTGAAGGGCTGGACCCGCCTTGGCATCGTGGCATCCCGCCAGATGCAGGCGAAGCTTGCCCCGGATGTGGAGATCCGTGATAAAAATTACCGCCTGTCCAAGGCGCTGTATCTGCTCAACTAAAGAACGGAGGAACAGTTCATGGTACGAGTGCTTGTCGTTGAAGATGAAGCCAACATCCGCGAGATGATCGCGCTGAACCTGCGCCTTGCGGGCATGGAGGCTGTGGAGGCCGAAAGCGCCGAGGCGGCTCTGCCGCTGCTGGAGAAGAAGCCGGGCTGCGATGCGGCCATTCTGGATGTGATGCTGCCGGGCATGAACGGCTTCTCCCTGTGCGAGACCATCCGCCGCACCGATCAGAAGATCGGCATTATCATCCTCAGCGCCAAGGGACAGGAGCAGGACAAGATCCGCGGCCTTTCTATTGGTGCCGATGACTATATGACCAAGCCTTTCAGCGTAAGCGAACTGCTGGCCCGTGTGAAAGCGCTGTGCCGCCGCGTCGGCCGTACTGCAGGCGGGGACGAAAAAGAAAAGGAAAACCCGCTGGGGATGCTCACCAGCGGCGAATTTGTGCTGGACGAGAACCGCCGCGTGCTGCTCAAGGCAGGCCAGCCGATTGAGCTGACGCAGGTGGAATTCCAGATCATGGAGCTGTTCTTCCGCAACCCCGGCATTGCGCTGGTGCGCGAGAAGATCTTGAAGGGTGTCTGGGGCGAGAACTATTTTGGTGACGTGAAGATCGTGGATGTGAACATCCGCCGTCTGCGCATGAAGGTGGAGGATGAACCCAGCCATCCCACCCATATCCTTACTGTGTGGGGCTACGGTTACAGATGGAAGAATGAGAAGCGGGATCACCCGCCGGTGGCTGCGGGGCAACCTGCTCATCACCGTGCTGCTGGTGCTGCTGGCCGAAACCATGTTCCTGTACAACTACACACGCAGCTATTATAACAGCGTGCAGCAGACCATGTACCGGCGGTTCTCTTCGGTGTCCGGCCAGCTGAAAATGTACACCGGCGATACGGTGCAGAGCACGGCGGCTACCCGCAGCGTGGCCCTGCGCCGCATGGTGGAGCAGTTTGCCGATAAGGACAAATACGAGTTCATGCTGCTGGACAGCTATGGCGGGGTCATTGCGTCCTCCAGCGGCACAAATGCGGACGGCATTGTGACCGGCATCGACTTTGAGCAGGCGCAGGAGGCTTCTGATGGCCTTGGTGTGGCGGTCTACCGCACCCAGTCCGGCGAGCTGGTGATGGCGGCCTGTTATCTGGTGCCCTATGCCGCCGAGGATGTGGCGGCGATGCGTCTTGTCACCAGCCTGACCCTTGTGGGAGCGCAGATCAAGAACGCCCTCGCGGTAAGTGTTGTGATCGCGGCGGTGATCCTTGCTTTCACCGTGATGTCCGGCCTGTACTTCATCCGCAGCATCGTGGTGCCGCTGGGCAGGTGGAGCGCACCGCAGCCAGCATCGGCCCGGGGTGAGCTGGATGTGCGCCTGCCGGTCACTGGCAACGAGCACGACGAGGTGGACCGCCTGCGCGGCACCATCAACCAGATGGCCGAAGGGCTGGAAGAGACCGAGAAGATGAAGAACGAGTTCATCAGTTCCGTCTCTCACGAGCTGCGCACGCCGCTCACCTCCATCCGGGGCTGGGTGGAGACCCTGCGCACACTGGACGACCCGGCAGACGAGAACTACCGCAAGGGCCTTGAGATCATCAACAATGAGACGGGCCGCCTGTACAACATGGTGGAAGAGCTGCTGGATTTCAGCCGTCTGCAGAACGGCCGCATCCGTATGGACTGCCGCCCGCTGGACCTTGTGGCAGAGCTGACCGATGCGGTGCTGTTCTGTGAAGCACGCATCCAGCGCGAGGGCCTTGTGCTCAGCTACACCGAGCCGGAGGAGATGATCCCGGTCTATGCCGACCCGGACCGTCTGCGGCAGGTGTTCATCAACATCATGGACAACGCCATCAAGTACTCGGCCCCCGGCGGGCGCATCACGGTCAAGCTGTGGGCGGGCGAATACAAGGCTTTTGCGGAGATCATCGATCAGGCCGCGGCATCCCGCCGGAAGACCTTGAGAATGTCAAGACCAAGTTCTACAAGGGCAGCAATTCGGTGCGGGGCAGCGGCATCGGCCTTGCGCTGGTGGATTCCATCATGACTGCACTGGACGGCACCATGGACATCAAGAGCACGCTGGGCCGCGGCACAGTGGTCACACTGGGCTTGCCGCTGTACCATAAGGCGTGAAGATTTTGTCACAATTCTGTGGTAAAATAACCGGGAAAAATATGATCCGATAGGAGAACCCAATGAATCAACCCAAAAAGGAACGTTTCAAGACCAGCGTCGGCGGGCAGGCGCTGATGGAAGGCATCATGATGCGCGGCCCGAAGCTCATCTGCTGCGCGGTGCGCAAGCCGGACGGCACCATTGAGACCAAGATCGACCCTGTGAAGAACCACGGCATCTGGACAAAGATCCCGCTGGTGCGCGGTGCCATCTCCATGATCGAAAGCCTGATCGTGGGCTACCGCTACATGATGTACTCGGCTCAGGTGAGCATGGGTGACGACTACGACCCCGAAGAGGAAGAGACTGCCTTTGAAAAATGGGTGGGCGACCACTTGGGCAAAAAGGCAGAGGACGCACTGCTGGCCTGTGCCGCCGTACTGGGCGCCTGCTGGCGATTTTGCTGTTCACCGTGCTGCCCACCCTCATCGTGGGCGGCGTGAACCACTTTGTAACATTGGGCCGCTGGGCCAAGGTGGTGCTGGAAGCGGTGCTGAAAGTTGGCATCTTCCTCACCTATATGGTGGCCATCTCCAAGATGAAGGAGATCCACCGCGTGTTTGAGTACCACGGTGCCGAGCACAAGACCATTGCCTGCTATGAGGCCGGTGATGAGCTGACCGTGGAGAATGTGCGCAAGTACACTCGGTTCCATCCGCGCTGCGGCACCAGCTTCCTCATTCTGGTGGTCATCGTCAGCGTGTTCCTCTACAGCGTGCTGCCGTGGGGCAGCATCGGCCTGCGGGTGCTGTTCAAGCTGCTGCTTCTGCCGCTGGTCATGGGCATCAGCTATGAGCTGCTCAAGTGGTGCGGCCGGTCCGATAACATTGCTACCCGTATCATCCGCCAGCCCGGTATCTGGGTGCAGCACCTGACCGTGTTTGAACCGGACGACAGCATGATCGAGGTGGCTATTGCCGCCGTGACCCCTGTGCTGCCCGAGGACCCGGAGGATGGCAGATGGTAATTGCTGGTTTGACCCCGCGCGAAGCGGTGCGGGCCGTGGAAGCCCGGCTTTCCGCTGCAGGGTGTCCGGATGCCGATTACGATGCACGGGAGCTGTTCCGCGTGGCAGCCGGGCGGGATGCCCGCCTTTCCGACCGGGTGCTGACCACAGAGGAAGCGGAAAAGCTGGAAGCCCTCTGCACGCGCCGTGAGCAGCGGGAACCGCTGCAATACCTGTGCGGGATCTGGAGCTTTTTGGATTTTGATCTTGCCGTTGGCCCCGGTGTGCTCTGCCCCCGGGCAGACACTGAGGTGGTAGCGGAAGCGGCTGCCAATACCCTGACGGGCATTGCAGCGCCCCGGGTGCTGGATCTCTGCGCGGGGACCGGCTGTCTGGGGCTGGGCGTCAAGCGCTTCTGCCCGGCGGCGCAGGTGACCTGCGTAGGAAAAGCCGGAAGCCTTTGTTTATCTGGAAAAGAACTGCCGCTGCGCCCTGAAAGGGCAGGGCGGGCAGACAGAGGACTTGCTGGAGCCTACCGCGTTTGAGCAGACAGATGCCCCGGCCTTTGACTGGGGGCCGGCGCTGAACGCTCTGCGCGCAAAGGCAAAGCCAGCCTATGCGGTGCAGCCGGTGGAGGGCGACCTGTTCACCTACTGGCAGGGCCTGCCGGAAGGGCAGCTTGATCTGATCGTATCCAACCCGCCCTACCTCACCGCCGAGGAGATGCGGCATCTGCAGCCGGAGGTGGCGCAGGAACCGGCCATGGCGCTGGAAGCAGGAAAGGACGGCCTTGTGTTTTACCGTGCCCTTGCAGAGCATTACCAGAATGCACTGCGGCCCGGCGGAGCGCTGGTGCTGGAGATCGGCTGGCAGCAGCGGCAGGCTGTGGCGGCACTGCTGGCTGCAAACGGCTGGGCAGACATTGAATGCCGCAAGGATTTTGGCGGCAACGACCGGTGCATGATCGCCCACAGACCCGAAAAATAAAAGTGAAAATAGAAACAACTTCTTGTTGTAATATTTTGATTTTGTGGTATACTATACTGGAAAGTATACGGACAGCCCGCGCACGGCGGGCAGCAGGAAGAAAAGGAGCAGCACGCTATGGCAAAAAATCAGAACAACAACACCGTTGCCCCGGCGACCAAAAAGACCGAGCCGGAGGCCAAAAAGGATGCGCTGGCCACTGCGCTGGCCCAGATCGAAAAGCAGTTCGGCAAGGGTGCCGTGATGAGCTGGGTGATAACGCCTCCATGCAGGTGGATGCCATTTCCACCGGCAGTCTGGGTCTGGATCTGGCTCTGGGCGTGGGCGGTGTGCCCCGCGGCCGCATCATTGAGGTGTACGGCCCGGAATCCAGTGGTAAGACCACGCTGGCTCTGCACATTCTGGCCGAAGCCAGAAGCAGGGCGGCGAAGTGGCTTCATTGACGTGGAGCACGCACTGGACCCCACCTATGCCGAAGCGCTGGGCGTGGACATCAACAATCTGCTGGTCAGCCAGCCGGACACCGGCGAGCAGGCCATGGAAATCTGCGAAGCACTGGTGCGCTCCGGTGCCATCGATGCCATCGTGGTGGACTCGGTTGCCGCCATGGTGCCGAGGGCTGAGATCGAGGGCGAAATGGGCGACAGCCATGTGGGCCTGCAGGCCCGCCTGATGAGTCAGGCCATGCGCAAGCTGACTTCGGTCATCGGCAAGACCAACACGGTCTGCGTCTTCATCAATCAGCTGCGTGAAAAAGTGGGCGTGATGTACGGCAACCCGGAGGTCACCACCGGCGGCCGCGCCCTGAAATATTACGCCTCGGTGCGCATCGACATCCGCCGCGTGGAGGGCCTGAAGGACTCTTCCGGCCAGTTCATCGGCAACCACACCCGCGCCAAGATCGTCAAGAATAAGGTGGCACCTCCGTTCCGTGAGGCAGAGTTCGATATCATGTTCGGCGAGGGCATTTCCAAGATGAGCGAACTCATTGATGTGGGCGTGAAGCTGGGCATCGTGCAGAAGAGCGGCGCATGGTTCAACTATGGCGATATCCGTCTGGGTCAGGGCCGTGACAACGCAAAGCAGTTCCTGAAGGACAATCCCGAGATCGCAAACGACATCGAGGGCCAGATCCGCGCCAATGCCGATAAGCTGTACGCATCCCGCCGCCCGGCAGGCAAGGGCGCTGCGGCCAAGGCCGAGGAACCCGCCAAGGCTGCAGATGCCAAGGAGCCGGTGGTCAAGGCTCCTGCCCGCAGCAGCGAGAGCGAACTGGATATCATGGTGGAGGACTAAATGTCCTTTTATAAACGCCGCCGCCCGAAGCAGGAAGAAGAAAAGTGCGCCGACCCGGCCAAGGCCCGCGCCCGCGCACTGGATGCGCTGGCCTCGCGGGAGATGTCCTCGGCACAGCTGTATGAACGGCTGTGCTATGGCTTTACCGAGCAGGCTGCAGCGGCTGCTGTGGCTGAGATGGTGGAGCTGGATTACGTAAACGATGACCGCTATGCCGAAGCCCGGGCACACAGCCTGCTTGCCGCCCGCAAGAGCCGCCGTGCGGCGGCCCAGAACCTGCGGCAGAAGGGCCTTTCCGGCGCGCAGATCGAGCAGGCGCTGGAAAGCGTCTATGCCCCGGACGTAGACGGCGAAAGCCGGAGCTGGAAGCTGCCGCCGCTCTGGTGCGCAGCCGCTACATGAAAAGCTGGCCGATGGCCGCCGCGACCTTGTGGTGGCCGCCCTGCAGCGCCGCGGCTTTGCGTATTCGGTCATAAAAGAAGCGATAAAAAGAGCGGAAGAAGAATAAAAAGCACCCCTCAAAAGAGAAAGAGAGTATCATCCCTATGAAAATTGCGTGTATTTCCCTTGGCTGCCCCAAGAATCAGGTCGATCTGGATGTGATGGTGCACATCCTGCTGTCTGCCGGCCACGAGACCGTGGCCGATCTGGCCGAAGCAGATGTGATCCTTGTGAACACCTGCGGCTTCATTGAGAGCGCAAAGACCGAAGCCATTGAAAACATTCTGGAAGCCTGCTCCTACAAGCAGCAGAACCCGGAGCTGAAGGTTATCGTCACCGGCTGTCTTGCCGAGCGCTACCGCAGCCAGATCGAGGAAGAGATCCCCGAGGTGGACGCGGTGGTGGGCTGTGCCTCCAACAAGGCCATCGACACCATCGTGCCCGCCTGTTCCATGGTGAGGACCATCTGGAAAGCTACGGTGCCAAAAAGGACTTTCCGCTGGGCGGCAAGCGTGTCATCGGCACGCCTGCCCACTATGCGTACTTAAAGATCGCTGAAGCTGCAACAACCGCTGCCACTACTGCGCCATCCCCGGCATCCGCGGCCCGCTGCACCAGCCGCG
>ENA-OQJX01000498-OQJX01000498.1-human-gut-metagenome-genome-assembly--contig:-NODE-498-length-19902-cov-8.710392_pt1 | contig 19902 bp, 22 predicted proteins | sample MGYA00242615_ERZ504782 | MGnify/ENA primary metagenome ERZ504782 (study PRJEB26092, sample SAMD00036354) | human gut metagenome | host: Homo sapiens | study: EMG produced TPA metagenomics assembly of... | reverse complement strand
AGCCCGGCATCCATGCTCGCCTCCACGACCGCCGCCGCCATCTGGACCGCCATCAGCGCCCTGATCTTCCACCGGCTCGCCAAACAAGCCGTCTGAGCAACCGTCCACGGGCTCCCTCACCTGCGGGAGCCCGCCACCCAACACCATGGAAAGGCTTCATCATGCACACCACCAGCCAACACAACGAACGACACGACGAACAACACAACGCGCCACACAACAGCGAACAGTCCATACGCCTGCCGCGCCGCGTCATCGCCGTGCTGATCGCCGCCCTCGCCGCGATCATCCTCACCGGCTGCTCGACCGGCATCGGCGTGGCCGGAGACAGGAACCTCCAAGGCATACGCACCCAAGACGGCGACTCCTACACGGGCGGCTACAAGGCCGACTACAGCAAGTTCACCGGCGAGGAGGCCGTATTCGGCGGCACCGGCAAGAAGGCCAGCATCCACCTGAACGGCACCATCACAGGCACATCCGGCACCGGCAGAATCCTCGTGACCAACGGCAGCGACACGAAACGACCCGTGCCCGCCACGAACGGCAAAATCGACCAGACCTACAACGTCACAGGCACCAGCTTCTACATCTACGTCACCGGCGACCAATTCACCGGCACCGTGAACCTCACATCCAAGGAGCAATGACCATGGCAAACACATCCCAATACCCAAACCAGCAACCGGCATATACGCCGGCACCGCCGGACGGCGGGCGGACATGGGGCGCTGCGCCAGCCTCGCATTGGCCGTCCTTCCCCTTCTGTGCACGCTCGTGCCCCAGCTGCTCGGCATCCACCTCTACACGACGGGCTGGGTCAGGAACATCCTCGTCATCATCGACTTCGTATGCCTCATCGCTTCGCTCGTCATCGCGATCGTCACCTATCCCGAACAGGCGGGAGGACACAGAATCGTCAGTACAATCGCGATACTCTTATCCGCAGGCCTGACTGCCGCCGGCGGCATGCTCATCTTCCTCATGTTCATCAACCAGTAGGAATCCGACTGACAACGGAAAACTTCTTTGGAAGTTCATCTAACCGCATACACGCCATACAGCACAGGCCACATGCAATACGTTTCAACACGGATGGGGCAGCACCCAGGGAAGGAGAATCGCATGACCGCAAAAACCGGAAACGACAAGCGCCACGCGGTTACCGGCCTGATCGGCCACGTGGCCGCGTTCTGGCGGTCCAGCCCGGTCGCGCGCATGGTCGCGCCGATACTGTGCCTATGCTACGACGTGATGATGCTCACCAGAATCGTATTCACCCATGGCGGGGGCGATTCGGCAGCCATGAAACTGTTGGAGCATCAATGGGGAATCCCCGTACTCGCCATCCTATGTGCCTTATCTGTTGTGGCGCTGTTGTTCCGTATCAGAATGCCGTTCGCTATTTTGTGTGCCATATGCGGATTGTATCTATGCGCTTGCTTGATTCAAGCGGAGCCATATCTGATGTTGCCTCTCTTGTTTGCCGTCTACACGTCTACAGCCTTGGCCGCGACCGCTGAACGTGCCATTGCGGGAATGGTTTTGTCGGGATTGTCAATCGTTTGCGGCCTCTGGATTGCGACCTTCCCCGCCTTGCAGACTGATATACTTCTGCCCGAGTCCCTCCTTGCGTCGATGACCGCTATTTTAGCTCTTTGGTCGCGCAACATCAGTCAGCGGCGGAAGGGAGCGGCCTTGGTGGAAGCTCAACAGCAACGAAGCCTGGAATTGGAACAGGAACGCGATGAAGAACGTCGGCGGGCGGACGTCGCAGCCGAACTGCATGACAGCGTGGGCCATAATCTCACCGCTATCATTGCACTTACTGAAGGCTTGGAGGGATTGACACAGGAGCCGGTGGAAGGCGCTATAAAGAGTATCAATAACTTAGCTCGGCAAAGTCTAGGTGATACACGCGAGGCGGTACGGAAACTTTCATCTCCGGTGACGTTACGGAAAACAAAAACAGGAACGGTGGAACTGTGCAGCTGGAATGATATAAACCCGATTCTTCAACATGCTCGTGATATTGGAATCGCCGCCATTCTGACCGAGACAGGAAGGCGTCCAGACGATCTAGCCCAAGCTGATTTATGCTTCCGAGTGAGTCGTGAGGCTGTCACAAACACAATGCGCCATGGGAAAAATATAACGCGAATTGTGGTTTCATGGGATCATCTGGATAATGGGGAACTCCATATAACAGTGCGTGATGATGGTAAGCCAACGCTGAACAAAGATAACCGCGCTAAGGGGACCGGTTTCGGGCTTGCTGGCCTAGTGACTGAAGTTACGCGGGTCGGCGGGCACCTTCACTATGGCTCATCATCAGGGCAGGGGTGGACTGTTTCAGCCATTATTCCACAGCAAAAACGTCCATATATTCCTGTGCAGGAGGGAAACGATGATTAACGTAATGATCGTGGACGATCAGCAGCCGACCAGAATGGGTTTTTCGCTCATGGTCATGAAAGATCCTGCGCTTCGCATGACGTTGCAGGCAGGGAATGGACAGGATGCCCTTGATATTCTTGCGGCACTGCAATTACATGGGCAGAGCCTCCCTGACGTCATTCTTATGGATGTTCGCATGCCTGTTATGGATGGGCTCGATGCCACGGCAAGAATCAAACAGTTATATCCTTCAATACGTATCCTGATTTTAACCACATACGATCAGGATAGCTATGCGTTTGGGGGATTGAGCGTCGGAGCTTCGGGATTCTTGCTTAAGGACGTTAAGACTAAGGACCTGTGTCGGGCCATTCACTCGGTGTACGATGGAGACGCCATACTCACACCACGGATTACAAAGGAAGTGATTCGCCGAGGGGTTCCCAACGTCAGCATCAATGCTGACACTCTGGCCATCAGAAGTAAATTCGATTCATTGGGCCTCGCGAATTCGAAGTCTCAGCACTGGTCAGCGAAGGAATGACTAACGCTGAAATTGCTCAGCGTCTCGGAATGCAACTGGAGGCAGTCAAAAAGGCGGTTAGTAGGTCTCTTGCCAAGCTCGATGTCAAAGAACGTGTTGGTATCGCGGTGCTCTGGTATAAGGCCGGAATGCCGAATCTGCAGAAGTGACAGATTCCGTAGAATAATGTAGGGTTTCTGAATCGTGAAGGGCTCGTAGCGGGCGAACCCGTGACGGTCCATAACTGTCCTCGTTTGAATGGCGATCGGCGCGCATCGTGGTACCGCCGACCGGTATTTTCTCACGTGAATATAGTGCCGCTTGTCTCACCTGACAGATGCGGCCTAGCATTCAATGTCTCTGATTAGCGCGGTCAATGTTGCCCAGAGCCTCGATACAAGTATTGAAAAACTACTTGATGACAGTGCCATGAAGATGGAGATCGAACGCCAAGCGGTCGCACTGCGCGTTCAACTGGATCAAATAAATCAGATGACGGGAAACAAGAATGCCACCGGCGACACGCCGGTGGCTTCAGGTGAGCTCCTGCGGCTGGGCTTGAACCAGCGACCGTCCGATTAACAGTCGGATGCTCTGCCAACTGAGCTACGCAGGAATAAGTTGTTTTGTGCTTAAGATTTCTCTCGCGCACAAGTCATATAGTTTACACGTACCTGAGGAAAATACAACTTACATGCGTGTCATGCATGTCGCGCATGATTCGTTATCACATCGAGACCTTGGTCAGGGTCATGGCGGAGTCGATTGGGAAGTCGGGGGCGCTGGGTGCCACGCCGGCTTCGACCAGGTTCACGCCGAGCATGGCGACCATGGCACCGTTGTCGGTGCAGAGCTTGATCTGAGGGATGCGGACGTCGACACCGTAATTCTCGCCGAATTCGAGTAGTTTGGCGCGCAGCTGCGAGTTGGCGGAGAAGCCGCCGCCCACGATCAGCGTGTTGGAATCATACTGCCGGCAGCCGCGCATGGCCTTGCGAGCCAGCACAGTGGCCACGGAATCGGCTAGGGAGGCGCACACGTCATCCACTGGAATCTCATGGCCGGCGGCCTGTTCGCTTTCCACCCAGCGGGCGACAGCGGTTTTGACGCCGGAAAAGCTGAAATCGTATGGGTGTGCAGCACCGGCCTTGCCTGGGTCAAGCCCATCGGGACCTTAATGGCATGCGGGTCGCCGTTCTGGCCGTGACGGTCGATGTGCGGGCCGCCCGGATAGGGGAAGCCGAGCAGACGGGCAACTTTGTCGAAGCACTCCCCTGCCGCGTCGTCCAGCGTGGTGCCCACCACGTCGATCTTGCGCGGCAGGTCCTCCACGTGCAGCAACGAGGTGTGGCCGCCGGAAACGATCAGAGCCAGCGTGTCTTTGGGGAACGGGCCGAACTGCAGCTGGGTGACGGCAATGTGGCCGATCACGTGGTTAATGCCGTAGATCGGCTTGTTCGCCGCCCACGCTAGCGCCTTGGCGCCGGAGACGCCCACGGCTAGGCAGCCGGCCAGTCCGGGGCCGGCGGACACGGCGATAGCGTCCACGTCAGCCAACGTCATATTCGCGTCGGCGAGCGCCTTGGACACGCACGGAACGAAGGCCTCGGCGTGCGCGCGGGAGGCGATTTCGGGAATCACGCCGCCGTACCGCGCGTGTTCCTCCATGGAGGAGGCCACCACATTGGAGAGCAGTTCGCGGCCGCGTACGATGGCGGCTGCGGTTTCGTCGCAGGTGGATTCAATGCCCAGTACAACCGGTTCGCTCATCGTGCTTCTCCGTTCGTAGTAGTGTTCTCGTTCAATGTGTTCGTATCGTTCGACGCATGTTCCGTGCCCGCGCCACTCGCACCCGATGTCGTTCGTGTTGATACCGTCTGCGCCGGTGCAAAGCCCACGATCCTCGGCTTCAGGTCCAGGCTCATGGTGTACGCGTCAATGCCTTCGGGCTGATAGTACCGTTTGCGCAATCCCATACGTTCGAAACCGAAGCGTTGGTACAAAGCCAGCGCGGGCTCGTTGTCCACGCGCACTTCGAGCAGCATGCGCGCGGCGCCCTGCCGTTTCGCCTTGTCAATCAGCGTCTTGAGCAACGCGGCGGCGATGCCTTGCCGTTGGTGCGCCTTGCCCACACCAATGGTCATGAGTTCCGCGTCCTCGCCGTCGTACCAGAAGCCGGCGTAGCCGCGAACAACAATCTGTTCCGTCTCGCCAAACACGTCGAGCAGATATGTGCGGGTGGGTGCATCCAGTTCCTCGCGCACCATGTTCTCGTTCCACGCGCCACGGCCGAATAGTTCGCCTTCCAACTGTGCGATGGAGTGAACCGCAAGATCACGACTTACGGCAGTGATGTCAACAATCATCGAATCAACCTGTCTCACGCCTTATCGGCGCCGGCATGGCCGAGCACGTGCTTCAGCGGGTTCGGCACTTCGGCGTCCGGCCGGCGCAGGTACAACGGTTCGACCGGCACGTCCCTGTCGCCACGCAGTTCGCGGCTCAGTGCGGTGGCCGCAAAGGCGGCAAGCCCGGCTTTCCCGGCATCCAATATAGATCCGTCCGCCACTGAGCCCAGCGCGCGCAATCCCTGCCAGACGGACGCGTATTTAGCCGCGCCGTGGCCGGCCACGTCTACCACGTAGCTGACGCCGTCACGTTCGCCGTATTCCGCGAGCGCCGCGTTCACCCGTTCGACGATATGCTCCGGATAGTCGATGTCCATCTCGATCCAGCGTCGTTCCGCGGCCTCCTCGTCCGGCCGGCTGATGCTGCCGTGGTTGAGCGAGAAGTACAGCTGCTTGCGGCGCGCATCGTTGACGCACAGCGTAACATGGCGGTCGAGCTCGTGCTCCTTGGCCTCGGCGTCCGAGTCGTCACCATCCGACTGATGCGAGCCCAAGCGCGGCACGTCCGCCAGAAAATCGATGCCGTCGAACAATTCGTCGCCATCCAATACGAAGCTCATCATCTCGCCTTGCGGGTCGAGCACGTTCTGTCCGACGAGCTTGGCCCCGGTGGCGAAGGCCAGTGCCTTGGCGGCCACGATGCCAGCGCGCAGGCCGGTGAACGGCGCCGGGCCGATGCCCACGACGATCTCCTCGATATCGGTGGGGGTCAGGCCGGCTTCTTCGACCGCACGCGCGATATTGACCTGCAGCTTCTCCACATGGGTGCGCGAATCGGTCTCCACAATGGGCTCTCGACCTACAATGCCGACCGTCGAACCGAATGAGGTGTCAATCACCAGCGTGCAACCCATGAATCCTCCTAGTCATAAACCTCTAGAGAGTGTACATCGAGGAGTCTATGGGCGGATTATCGTAAGTCGAACGACTCCCATCGCGCGCCCACCGGTACGAACGTGACCGTACGAACACCATCGCTGGTCAGTTCGCCATTCATGTCATCCGACACGACGGCAGCTTGGTCGAGCGGACGGTCGATATGAACTTCCAATCGTTCCGGAGCCAGTGCGGTGGCCATCTGCTCACCCCACTCCATGAGCACCACCGTGTTCTCGCCAGGGTCTTCAAGCTCCTCATCAAGACCCAGAGACTCAAGCTCGTCAAGCAACCGAGCGACGGCATCCTGACCGGGGGCATAAGCCGAACCACCCAAACGATAGGCATCCACATGCACCAGATGGGCGGGGGAACCGTCCGCGAATCGTCCATCAAGCTCGCGGGCGATGGTAAACGTCGGCGAGACAATAGGCTCGGTAATGCCGAGTCCAGCGCCGAATCCTTGCGCAAATGTGGTTTTGCCTGCACCAAGAGGTCCGGAAAGCAACAACACGTCGCCGCCGTGCACCAATCCGGCGATACGCCTGCCAAGATCTTGCATGGCTTCGCTAGTGGAAGCCTCAATCACGTGTTCACTCATCAACTGACCTACCGCCCTTTATGACTGATGTCTTCGATGCAACGCTCCAGCGCATACATCGGGTCGCCACCGTTTGTCTTACTCTGCTCATCGGCCCAGGCGAGCATGCGGATGCAGTGCGCAAGACCGGGAGAAGTCCACCCGCCGAGTTGGCGCATCGCGTTTTTGAGCACCCAGGGATTGGTTTTCGCCTCGGCCTGCGAAATCGTGCCGGCACGTACGGCCGATGCCTTGGCGATGGTTCTGAGCTTCATAGCCAATGCACCAATCAATGCAATGGGGTCGGTTCCTTGTTCCACGGCCGCACGCATCATAACGATGGCTTCAGCGGTACGACCTTCAACGGCTTTGTCCGCCACGGCAAAGCCAGTGACCTGCGGGTTGGCGGTGAGATACTGATTGGCACGGTCGAGTCCAATGGGATTGTCCTCAAAATCAAAACACAATTGCTCGCACATGGCCGCAAGCTCGCCGGTCTTGCCGCCAAGCACGGACACAAGCTGTTGGGCCGCCATCGGCTCCACCCTGCGCCCGCGTTTCTCGAATTCGCCGAGCACGAAATTCAACTGCGCATCCGGCTTCTTCAAGTCGGGCACGTCCACCTTGCGAGCGCCGGCCTTGGTCAGCTGATCGATGATCTTGCGCCCCTTGACGCCGCCTTCATGCTGACAAATGACGATGCTGGAGCCGTTCGGGTCTTTGGCCGCCTGTTTGGTGTAGGAGACCAGGGTTTCGGCGAACTTTTCATCGGCGTTTTGCAGATTGATGATTTTCACTACGGCGGTGTCGGAAAGCAGTGAAGGACTGACAGCCTCATCGAAGGCGTATTGGTCGGCCGAGGTGGCGTCGAGTTCGATGAGTTCGGCATCAGGGCGGGCCTGCAATGCCTGTGAGCACAGTTCCTTGGTTCGCATGCCGTTAAGGTACGAGTCGCCTCCGGGCACCACGGTCACCGGTGCATTCGCTGCTGTTTTCGCCATGCCCCCATCTCGCCACACAGGTTGGACAATGTATGCCAATACGGTCTGTTCCTCGACCTCATACGCGGGCATCTTCTTTCACGAAGAATCACCGGACAAGAGCCGCCGAGATTCCTCGATCCACAAAGTCAGGCGCACCCGCCATACCGAACCGAAGCGCATACCGGGAAGACCGGCTTCCGGCTGCCGTACACGCTTCACTTGACGAGTAACCAGCACCAACAAGGCTCCTATGCCCAGCTCCGCCAGCAGTATCAGCGCAGCGCCGACCACGCCATCTTTCCACGGCAGTGTGGCTATCTCGTTGCTTCCCAGCCACATCGCCACACGTTCCATCACCAATGTGCCCCATGACGACACCCATGCAAACACGCCCGCCAACCACGGCATGCACCATGCGAGAGCCAACGACATCAAGCCGGTGATGGTGGACAGCCCCACGAATGGCGCTACCAGTAGGTTCGCCGGTACGGACAATAACGGCAATTCCGGTTCCATCAGCACCTGAATCGGCAGAGTGAACAGCTGTGCAGCGATGGTCATCGCCATCATCTCCGCAAGACTATGCGGCAATACATGCCCCAGTACGCGGCTCAACCGCCCGGCAAACAGCACTATGCCCAGCACTGCCGCCGAAGACAGGGCAAAGCCGTAACTGGTCGACATACCCGGACTCACCACCAACACCCCAACCACCGTCCAGCACAGGGCGCTCAACGCTTGGGATCGCCGACCCATCGCATGCGATGCGGCACCCATCATGCCCATGATGAGTGCACGGGTGACCGAATCACCGGGGAACATCGCCGCAGCCAACAGCACGTACATGCTTGCGATCATCACTGCGGTCAGCCGCCGGTCCATCAGCAGCCACCTGCCAAGCCGACGGACCAGTCCCGCCAGCAGTACAAAATGGCCGCCGGATACGGCCATCAAATGCATGATTCCCGATTTGCGGAACCGGTCTTCAAGTATGTTCGCATACGTGGCGTGAATCGGCATGGATTGCGAATCCGTGCGACATAATCCTGCCCAAGTACACCCATCGTCAATCCCGGCACCAGCACACGACCCTGATCGGGCAATTGCTCGGTAACCATGAAAAACTCCTGCTGCATGCGGGATATCAACGCATAATGTAGCGGCGGATCTCTCACCTGCGCCAACGGCTGGCTGCCATCAACCAGCAGCCATAATGGCATGCGGCCATACCTCGCCTGCTGCAAAGTGCCCACCAGACGATACGCCGCGCCCTATGCATGCGCGCGCAATACGGGTCATCGGCATACACGCGCGCTTTGGCGACCGAGCCCTATCCGTTCCCCCAATCACGATGACGCTGAATCGCACATCCGCCTGACAGTCATAACCACGCTGGTCCGAAGCGACCACAGGTGCCGTCACTGTAGCCGTAATCGCACTCTGCACGCTGGATTGCCGAGCTTGGGTCATTGCCGGATCGTGCCAGGCGATGGTGTCTGCCGCAATCGTCGTCATGCTGCCGACGCACGCCGCCGCAATACAGACAGCCAGTACACCGGGCCAGCGCATGCGTAGGTGATGGGCCAGCAATACTACCAATATCAACACCAGACACGCCATGCCGCCCGGGAGCAAACGCTCCCAACCGATGCCATCCGAGGCAACGCATCAGCCTCGCGCTCCGACCACCAGGCAAACGCGCTATGCGAGCCCAGACTCGCCGCCCACATGGTCAAGGCGACCGGCAGCATGCGCCAATCGTGGCTCCCCTGCTCCCGCAACGCCCAATCCATGCTCATCTGACTGTCACCTGCCCTCGTATCTTCTCCAAGGTTTTCGAGCCAATGCCCTTGACGCCGAGCAGTTGATCAACCGAGCGTATCGGCCGATTGTCTTGCGATAATCGATGATGCGCTGAGCGGTCACCGGGCCAACACCCGTAATGGTTTGCAATTCCGCCAGACCGGCGGTGTTGATGTCAACAAGCCCATCATCAACGGTTACGGCACTGTTCTCATCCGTCTGTGTTTCCGGGAGTTGCTCAGGATCCGGCTCGACATCGGTCATCTCGTCCGAATCGGAGGAAGACTGCGGCCTCTGCTGCGTTGCATTGGCATTGTTAGGGGTTTCGACGGCAACATTCGATAGCGCGGCCAAATGCATTGATTGTTGAATCAACAGGGTCAGACTGATGCCCAGCGCGGCAACCAATAACAGCACGACGGCCAGGGCCTGATGGACATTGAACGTCAGCCGCGGCTTGTCCCGTAAACGATGGACTGCACCATCGGCAGCATCCGTAGAACGTACGCCTATCAAATCGGATAGTGATTGTCGGCCATTTTTGGATCGAGCGGACGAGCGGCTCGAGACAGCCGCTGCCGGAGGAATATCAATAGATTTTGCGCGACTCGACTGAGGTGGTGGCTTGGGAGGCTCAGCCGCCGCTCGGCCGCTGGCCCCAAAGCTTGACCGAGGAACAGGCATGGCTTCTTCCGCCCTGCACAGGTCTCGCAGTCGGCGGTTGGCATCGATGGTCTTGCGGTTACGAAAAACGCCCATGAATCCACGCTGATGGATTCATGGGCGTTTGTCTAGCTGAAATGGGGTATGTGGTTCTAGCTTATGAAGTTATCCACAATGAGCGTCACTCAGCGGGAACGATGGAGACGATCTTGGGGGCCTTGACAATCACCTTACGCGGCTCCTTGCCGCCAAGACGGTCGGCGACGGCGGCACGCGCCTGCTTCTCGAGATCGGCCGGGTCGATGTCGACCGGCACTTCGAGCTTGGCGCGTACCTTGCCCTTGATCTGCACCACGGCGGTCACGGTGTCGTGACCCACGTAGCGCTCATCAGCCACCGGCCACGGCTCGGCGGACAGGGAATCGGCGTGGCCGAGCTTGTTCCACATTTCCTCGCAGATGTGCGGGGCGATCGGAGCGAGCATCAGGATCAGCGGCTCGACGGCGGCACGCGGCACGGCCTTCAAGCCGGTCAGGTGGTTGTTGAGCACAATCAGCTTGGCGATGGCGGTGTTCGGGCGCATGCCCTCCATTTCCGCGGTCACTTCGGCGATTGTGTTGTTGAGTAGCTTCAGGGTCTTCTCGTCCGGGGTTTCCTCGGACACGTGCACCTCACCGGTGGTCTCGTTCACCACGTTGCGCCACAGACGCTGCAGGAAGCGCATGCCGCCGACCACGTTGCGCGTGTTCCACGGGCGGGACTCGTCCAGCGGGCCCATGCTCATCTCGTACAGGCGGAAGGTGTCGGCGCCATAGTTCTCGTACATGTAGTCCGGGGTCACGATGTTCTTCAGGGACTTGCCCATCTTACCGAACTCGCGGTTGGCGTGTTCGCCGTTCCATGTGAACGTCGGTTCTCCGGAAGCGTCCGGCTCGCCTTCCACGACCTCGTCGGCCGGCACATACTGGCCACGGTCATCGGTGTAGGCGTAGGCCTGAATCATGCCCTGGTTGAACAGCTTGTGGAACGGTTCGGCCGAATCCACGTAACCGAGGTCGAAGAGCACCTTGTGCCAGAAGCGGGAGTAGAGCAAGTGGAGCACAGCGTGCTCGACGCCGCCGATGTACAGATCCACGCCGCCTTCGTCACCCGAATACTTGTTGTGGTTCGGACCCATCCAGTAGTCGAACTCGTCCTTCTCCACCATGTGCTTGGTGTCGGTCGGGTCGATGTAGCGCATGTAGTACCAGCAGGAGCCGGCCCAGTTCGGCATGGTGTTGGTGTCGCGGTAGTAGGTCTTGACGCCATCGCCCAAGTCAAGTTCGACCTTGACCCAGTCCTCGTTGCGGCTCAGCGGAGCCTCCGGGTCGGATTCGGCGTCCATCGGATCGAAGGTGCGCGGCTCATAGTCAGGCACGTCGGGCAGGTTGATCGGCAGCGCGGAATCCGGCAGCAGATGCGGGGTGCCGTCCTCGCCGTAGACGATCGGGAAAGGCTCACCCAGTAGCGCTGGCGGGAGAACAGCCAGTCACGCAGACGATAGCTCACCGTGCCCTTGCCGATGCCGGCAGACTCGAGCCAGGCGTTGACCTTGGCGATGGCGTCGTCCACGCGCAGGCCGTCGAGGGAGAGAGCGTCGCCCTTGGCCGCGGTGGCTTCGACGAAAGAATTGATCACGATGCCGTCATGGGAGACGAACGGCGCTTTGCCCTCATAGTTGGCTAGGTCGTCGCCGGATTCAGGCAGAGGCTTGACGGTGTAGATGACCGGCAGTCCGAACTTCACGGCGAAGTCGTAATCGCGCTGGTCGCCGCCAGGCACGGCCATGATGGCACCGGTGCCGTAGTCCATCAGGACGTAATCAGCGGTGAACAGCGGAAGCTTAGCACCAGTAATCGGATTGGTGGCGTACAGGCCCGTGAACAGACCGGTCTTCTCGCCGGCTTCGTCAACGCGGTCCTTGGCGGTCTTGGCCTCAGCAGCCAAACGATAGGCCTTCACTGCCTCGACCGGGTTGGCATAGCCGCCCTTCCAATCCTCGGGCACATCAGCCGGCCATTCGGCAGGTACGTTCTCCAGCAGGTGGTGTTCCGGGGAAACGACGGCGAACGTGGTGCCGAACAGCGTGTCGGGACGGGTGGTGTAGATTTCCATGTCCTTGCTGCCATCGGCGGTGGCCACGGTGAAGTGCACGGAAGCGCCGTGGGATTCGCCGATCCAGTTGCGCTGCATGAGCTTGACCTTCTCAGGCCAATTGATGCCATCGAGATCCTCGATCAGGCGGTGGCCGTACTTGGTGATGCGCATGGACCACTGGCGCAGCTCACGCTGGAAAACCGGGAAGTTGCCTCGCTCGGACTTGCCTTCGGCGGTGACCTCCTCGTTGGCCAGCACGGTGCCCAGACCCGGGCACCAGTTGACCGGGGACTTGGAGATATAGGCCAGGCGGAAGTCGTTCAAAATGTCCTGCTGTTCGGCCTGGTCGAGGTCGGCCCACTTCTTGCCGTCGGACTCGTGACCTGGAATGGCCTTCTCGCCGGATTCAAACTTGGCAACGAGTTCGGCGATGGGGCGTGCGGAGCCCTTGGAACCAGAGGGGTTGGTGGCGTCCTCGTCATACCAGGAATCGTAGATGCGCGAGAAGATCCACTGGGTCCAGCGCACATAACCGGGGTCGATGGTGGCGAAGGTACGGCGGTTGTCGAAGCTCAGGCCCATGCGGTGCAGCTGGCGGCTCATGTTGGCGATGTTCGCCTCTGTGGTCACACGCGGGTGCTGGCCGGTCTGGACGGCGTACTGCTCGGCAGGCAGACCGAAAGCGTCATAGCCCATGGCGTGCAGGACGTTCTCGCCCTTCATGCGGTGGTAACGGCTCACCACATCGGAGGCCAGATAGCCCAGCGGATGACCTACGTGCAGGCCCTTGCCGGACGGGTATGGGAACATGTCCATGGCAAAGTAGGCGGTGCGGCCTTCGGCGTTGCGACCTTTGCCGTCCTTCAGATCGCCATTGACGTTGGCGGCCCAGAAGGTGCCTTTCTCATCCCAGATCTTCTGCCATTTGTTCTCGATATCCTGCGCCAGCGCGGCGTTGTAGCGGAAGTTGGGCTCTTCGGTTTGCGTGCTCTTCTCGTTGTCACTCATAAATCAGCAAGGTAGCCGCGCAACTGGACACGTCGTCAATCGTTATTCAGCATCCGAGACGATGGCCTGCGGGTCGACTTCCCGTGTGACCGTAAGCCGAGTTTGCCGCTTCAATTCAGCCCGCGCGGACTCCCAGCTGCCATCTGCGATCATGTCCTTGAGCGCTTCCGAGATTTTCTGCGCCAACTGTGGAGTCCCTTGGCTTACGGCGATACCGTATTCGACCGAGCCCTCATCCTGCAGCACGGTCATATATTGCGGGCCATTGGCCTGTCGCAGACCGGACAGCACCGCCATGTCGGAGGCGATGGCATCTGCTGATCCGACCTGCACCGCGGTGACGCATTGCGCGTAGCTGTCCCGTTCCTGGAATTGGGCCTTGGGATGGTTCGCGCGGAACAGGTCGGCGGTATCATCGCCTTTCACTATGCACACCATGCGGTCGGCGATGTCACCGATGCCGTCACCCGCCTGCGCAAAATCAGCTCGGTCGTCAGTCCTGACCAACAGACCCACACCAGTACGCAAGTAGGGTCCGGCAAAATCCGCTTCTGCCTTGGAACCATCGGTAATCGCCCAGGATGCGACGACCATATCCACTTGCCCGTTGTTCAGCATCGACGCCCGGTTTGCGGGCCGTACCTGCTTGAACACGATTTGCTTGTTCGCATAGCCGAGTTTGGCCGCCACATATTTGGCGACGCTAATGTCAAATCCCTCATAGGTGCCGTCATGCCACGCGCCTATTGCCGGCTCATCCGCAGCAACGCCAATTGCAAGCGTTGGTCCTTCCGGCGAACCGTTGACCGTGGTCACCTGAATCTGACCACATCCAGACAGCATCAGCGCGAAGCCCAAAGCAGCAGCAATCCCCGCAACCAGACGGGTGCGGATGCGGCGGCGCAAACGGAACCAGTTGGTCATGGATGAACCGGCTTATTTGAACATGCGCGAACGGGTGAGGAACCAAGTGACCAGAATCGAGAGCGCCACCGAAATGACGACAATCGTGATGAATCCCCACGGCTTATCGCTGAACGGCATGCCGAGCATGCCTCCTTGGAAGTTCATGCCGTACATCGAGAAAATCAGGGTCGGAATGGACAACGTGATGGAGATGATGGTGAAGATGCGCATCACATTGTTCAGGTTATTGGACACGATCGAGGCGAATGCATCGGTCATGTTCGCAAGAACGCCGCTGTAGATGTTGGCCATCTCGATAGCCTGTTTGTTTTCGGTGATGACGTCGTCAAGCAGATCCTCATCGTCCGGATACTGCTTGATTCGGCTTAACGTGGTGAGCTTCTCCATCACGATTTCATTCGATTTCAGTGACGTGGTGAAGTACACCAAGGTCTTGCTCAGCTCCATGAGCATCACGATTTCATGGTTCTGCATGGAGTGGCGAAGCTTCAATTCGAGCTTGTCGCTTTCGCGGTCGATGATACGCAGGTAACGCAGGTACATGGTGGCGTTGCGGTACAGAATCTGCAGGATGAACCGCGAGCGCATGAAGGTGTTGAAGCCGCGGATGGTGCCTTCCATGAACGGATGAAGCACGGGGGTGTCCTGCATGCAGACGGTGATGATGAGATTCTCGGTCACGATAATCGACAACGGGATGGTCTCATACCAGTCACGGCCACCGCGTTCTTCCACGGTGGGAATATCGACGATGATCATCGTGTATTCGTCTTCGACATCCACACGTGAACGTTCCTCGTCATCCAGGGGGGCGCGCAGGTCAGCCAGATCGATGCCGGTTTGCGAGGCGACGGTGGCAAGTTCCACATCGGTGGGTTCACTGAGACACAGCCAAGAGCCGTTCTCCGGTTTCTCGATCTGCTCCACTTGGCCATTGATTGAGCTGAAGATTCTCAGCATGTCGTCTCACCCGCCTTTCGCGCTTTCCTACTGTTCTATCGCTGTACGGTTCCAAACCGAGAATAGTCTAAACCTACCGTTTGAATTTGCGGCGAACGCGTTCATACTGTGTTCCATGTCCCCACGCCAACAGCCGATATGCGGTTGTGCCATGCGGATATCGCGACTAACGTATCCGGTCACCACACAATCGGCTGCCAGCCTGGCATGTGCGGTCCGCGCAGGTCGGCGGGCCCGTTCTCCCAGTCTGCGCAATCGGCAATGGCGGGTGCCTTGTTGTATTCTTCCAGCTCCCACAGTGGCTGCTCCGTCGATTGGCCATTGACGCTGTGACGCACTTTCAGTCGGCACCAACAGGCGTTGCGCATGGCACCAAGCGCGTTCATACCGTCAGGATCCAGATCAAGCAGATTGGCAATGGTGGCGGTAATCCATGAGCATGGGTGACCAGCATAAGCGTGGTGGGCGTGTCATCCGCATAAGCCGAATCACAGACCAATGCGCGCACTGCGTCGGCTCCGCGCTTGCCGACTTCGGCGCGGCTTTCCACCCCGTGTTTGGTTTCCCCGCCAGTGTGGTGCTTCCAGGAGGCGTAGTCCTCAGCGGCCACGGCTTTGATCTCAGCGCGGGTCAGGCCTTCCCATTCACCAAAGCTGCGTTCGCGAAGACGGCGATCGCAGACCACCGGCAATCCCAGCACATCTGCAAAGGCGTGAGCGGTCTGTTGCGCGCGAAACAGATCGCTGGTCAATACCACCATGCGCCGGCCGGCTGCCGGAGCTTCCTCATATTGGTGAATATCGGTACGTTCCGCGGCATCCGGTCCGGGCTGCGCGATGGCTTCGGGATGAGAGGCCAGACGGTTTACCTTGGCCCAGTAATAGCGTGAGGCGAGCGCGAATCCGGTTTGGTCGACCTGCCATTGGCCTACGATGTCGAGCGGCACATCGATTTGGCCTTGCAAACGATGTTCGAGATTGTATTGGGTGCGGCCGTGGCGCAGCATCATCACTTCATCAATCATTGGCCTGTCACCTCGTTTGTTGCGGATGTCTGACGTATTCATCTCACCATGACCCCTAGAATGGCCGCATGGAGATTTCTGAGTCGACCTGGGCGTTTATCGCCAAGCATCGCTGTGAGGATGTGCGCGATGTGGCTTTGCATGCCAAACGTGGCGATGGCATTGATCTGTCGTTTGCCTTGGAGCAAATAGCTGGCTGGCAACGCGCTTCGGTGAAATTGCCTGATTGGGCGGCTTGCGATGGCCTGATTTTCCCTCCGCAAGTGCCTATGGAACAGTGTTCTTCACAGTTCACTGCCCAGTACAAGGCTCGGCTCGCCCAACATTTGCTGGAAAACCAGCTCGCTGATGCTGATGCATCCGACTCGACTTCTCTGGTTGACCTTACCGGTGGGTTCGGCGTTGATTTCTCGTATATGGCTCGGGTGTTCGGCCATGCCACCTATGTGGAACGGCAATCCAATCTTTGCGATATCGCCCGTCATAATTTTCCGCTGCTTGCGCTTGCTCACGCCGAGGTCATCAATGACGATTCCACGGCGGTGTTGAGGCAGCTTGCCCCGGTTTCCATGATTTTTCTAGATCCGGCGCGCCGTGACGATCACGGCTCACGCACGTATGCGATTGCCGACTGCACGCCTGATGTACTGGCCTTGCAGGACTTGTTGCTCGCCAAGGCTCCCCTCGTCATGGTCAAGCTCTCCCCCATGCTTGATTGGCATAAGACCGTCAATGATTTTGCGGGCGCGGCGCACGAGGTGCATATCATCTCCACCGGCAACGAATGCAAGGAACTGCTGCTCGTGCTGGAGCGCGAACGCTGCGCGGCGCCTCGCGTGGTATGCGTCAACGATGAGCAAATATTGGAATATGAGGCGAACCATGGTAGTACCGAGGATGCCGACGGTATTGCGCATGCCAACAGTGATGGCGAAGAGCCATTGGCCGGCACTCGCACAGGTGCTATCGGAGCCGACCGTTGGCAGTATCTTTATGAGCCAATGCCTCCATCATGAAGGCCGGTTGTTTCGCTGTGATCAGCCAACGATTCGACGTTCACCCGATTGGACCGAACAGTCATCTCTTCGTATCAGCAAAACCCGTTGATGGATTCCCCGGACGATCGTTCGCCATCGAATCAATCGCCACGATGAACAAACGGGAGCTGAAGCAGGCTTTGGCCGGACTTACGCATGCGAATATCGCCGTGCGCAACTTCCCGCTTTCCGTGGCGCAATTGCGCAACAAACTCAAACTCAAGGACGGCGGCCACACCTATCTGTTTGCCACCACGGATGCGCAAGGCCGGCACCTCGTCCTACGCACCCAGAAACAATAAAGCTCCCTCTGATGAGGGGGCTAGCTCGCGAAGCGAGACTGAGAGAGAACAGGTGCAGCCTGCCCCAGCGGAAGGAACCAATCAGTCCTTGGCGATGGTCTTGCCGGCGGTCGGACCGGAAGCCAGGTTCTGAATCTCGGTGACTTCGAGCACCGGAATCACGGCCGGCTTCTTGGTGCCCTTTTCTTCGGCGACCTTGACCTGCTCGTTGTAGATATCGTCATCAACGTGCAGCACCACGTTGCCACGGAAGCGGTAACCCTGCTTCTTCTCGAGATTGGCGAAGGCGATAACCAGCGGAGAGCCGTTCTTGAGGTTCTCGTAGTGCTGGCCGGCGGTGCGCTCGTGGTAGGCGATGTGCGTGTCGTCCAGCACGAACAGGGACATCTTCGGACCGAGGTCCAGTTCGCCGTCCTTGGAGATGGTGGTGATCCAACCGAGGTTGTTCTTGATGAATTCCTGGATTTCCGGAGTGATAACTGCCATGTCGAATCCTTTCATGGGTATGAGTACGACGTGTTGTTCCACTCTTAAGGGTAGCGGTTTTCTTCGCTGCCGGCACGGATGTTCGCTGTGAGCAACCTCACCTTCGCACTGCTTTCATTCGCCGTTCACCGCCGGAGCGCAAGGCTCGCAGAATCCTCTTTTTTGACTGGTAGTTCCCGTAATCTGAGAGCCGAGAGAGCCACAAGTTTTCCGTTTTTCTAAGGTGAGTGTGTGATGGGTTTGGTCGAGCGCTGCAACCGGCTGCGTAGTCGTTGGTCACGTACTTTTCCGCCGAATCTCGCCCGTCTGATGCTGCTGGCCTGCGCCGCATTGTGGGAGGCAGCTATCTGCTCGCCAAATTCGCCATGGCGACGATCCCGGCGCAATGGCTGATGGCCCTTCGCATGTTCGGCGCCTGCATGTGCATGCTGGCTTTATTCCACAAGCACATCGTGCCGTACCTGACGCCAAAGATCATCGTGCCGGCGCTGGTGGTCGGGCTGACCTATTGGGGCACGATGATCACGCAGACCATTGGATTGCAGACCATAGAACCGGGTCGCAGCGCTTTTCTGACGGCTGCCTATTGCGTCATTACCCCGTTCGCCACATGGATTATCTCCAAAACCAAGCCGAAAGCCATCAATCTGGTCGCCGGCGTGATCTGCCTGATCGGCGTTGGTTTCGTGTCGTTGAAGCCGGGAGGCTCGCTCTCCTTGAGTTCCGGCGACTGGCTTACCATCGCCACGGCGGTTATTTTCTCCTTCAACCTGACCTGTCTGGGCGTCTATACCAAGCGTTTTGATCCGATTGCCGTCACCTTCGTGCAATTCAGCGTGGCCGGAATCCTGTTCTTTATCGGCGCGTTGGCCACCGAACCCGCGCCTGATGCAGGATGGCTGGCACCTCCGGTAGTGGCCAGCGTGTTGTATCTGTTCCTTGGTGCCACGATGAGCGCGCAAATCATGCAAAATATCGGCCTGGCCCACGTGCCGGCATCGCAAGCGTCAATCATCATGTGCACGGAGAGCCTGTTTGCCGTATCGTTCTCCGCACTGTTCTGGGGCGAACGCATCCTGTGGAGTTCGTTGGTCGGTTTTGCGCTGATTTTCGCCGCCGTGCTGATGTCGGTCATCAAACCGACCAAATATTCGCTGCATCGTAACTAATTGCCCAATGCCGTCACTATCATGGTGACGTTTGCGGCGTGTTGTGTCGCCGTCATCATGAGGAGGAAATCAGCATGAATCTGCTTGAGTCCATGCAGAAACGCCATGCCGTGCGCGATTACAACGACGAACCGCTCACCGCGGAACAGGTGAATACCCTTGATGAGGCCATTGCCGCCGCCAACGCCAAGCAAGGACTCGATATTCAACTCATCCATGATGTCGATGACGCATTCGGGGGCTGCCCGACCCACTATGGCCGGTTCAAGAATGTCCACAATCTTATTGCGCTGATTGGTACTGACTCGCCTAGCAATGAGGCCATACTGGACGAGAAGGTCGGGCATGCCGGGCAATTGCTGGCATTGACTGCCGTCTCTCTTGGACTCGACACCTCATGGGTGGTACTGCATGAGACCGCTGATCATGACGCGCGTGGACGCTCGCCGAAGGGGAACGTATGCCCGCCGCCATTGCGCCTCGGGCATGGCAACCGCCCCGGCCGGCCGCATCGCAGCAAACCGGCTAAGGAACTGGGAGCCGTAGAAACCGGCGATTACGCGAAGTGCACCGACTGGTTCAAGCGGGGCGTTGAGGCTTCGATGCTCGCGCCAGCGCGT
>ENA-OQJX01000497-OQJX01000497.1-human-gut-metagenome-genome-assembly--contig:-NODE-497-length-19910-cov-2.532932_pt1 | contig 19910 bp, 20 predicted proteins | sample MGYA00242615_ERZ504782 | MGnify/ENA primary metagenome ERZ504782 (study PRJEB26092, sample SAMD00036354) | human gut metagenome | host: Homo sapiens | study: EMG produced TPA metagenomics assembly of... | reverse complement strand
ACTGAATAGAGTAGCTGACTACGGATCAGCCGGTTACAGGCTTTGATCCTGTCGCGGTCACTACTAAAATATTGAAACAATGGTCGCGTAGCTCAACTGAATAGAGTAGCTGACTACGGATCAGCCGGTTACAGGTTTGAATCCTGTCGCGATCACAAAGAAGGCCATCTTTTCTGATGGTCTTTTCTTGTATTTTCTCTCTTTTTTTAAATTTAAATGGCTCAGTTGTAATTCTTGGGGGAAAATCCCCTGTTAAGCACCTCCGCGCTTCTACAGGTCTACCATTTTTCCGTTCTTATATCTTTGCAGCATATAAAAAAGAAGCATTATGGTTTAGAAGAACTTGGGAACGCTTCTTGGAAGCATTGAAATTATCCTCAATCACGCCTACACCTTCTCCAACGAAACAATGACGACCAACACAACTTCTCACACACCTGAAAAGAACAGTTCATCTTTAAACAAGCGCTTGTTCTTTTTTAAAAAACAAGGCGTTTCAAAGGTTACTAACATACAGACCGACAGGTTAGTAACGTGTCGGGTAACACGTTACTAATGTATCAGGTGAAAGATTAGTAATGTTACGCGTGAAAGATATAGAATCTTACAGGTATAATATATCAAAGAACGAACAGACAGGCATAAAAAAAGACTGGTGTTTTTAATGACGAAACACCAGTCTTATCTAATTAAAAAAATTCCTTTATCAGCATTTAATTTTCAATTCATCCAAAATAGCACGCATCTTTTCAAATGTTGTGATACGAGTCGGTACAAGCGGCAAACGTAATTTATTTTCAATCAGCCCCATTACATTCAACATAGCCTTCACCCCGGCAGGATTACCATCTACGAACAACAGGCTGAATAATTCCGTAAACCTATGATGAATAGTCAATGCATTTGCAAAATCACCCTGTAATGCCAAACGAGTCATACGACTGAATTCACGCGGAAATGCATTACCGATAACCGAGATAACCCCTACAGCACCCAAAGTAATCAAAGGAAATGTAATACCATCATCACCCGAAATCACATCAAAATTAGCCGGTTTATTCTTGATGATATCATCCATCTGAGTAATATTACCCGATGCCTCCTTGATAGCGATAATATTCTTGAAATCGCGTGCCAGACGCAAGGTGGTCTCAGCAGTCATGTTCACACCGGTACGTCCCGGTACATTATAAAGAACCACAGGAAGATCCGTCGCTTCAGCAATCGCTTTATAGTGTTGGTAAATACCTTCCTGGGAAGGTTTGTTATAATAAGGTACAGCAACAAGTACGGCATCAACTCCTGTCATATCATCATTTTCAGCGTTTCCACAACAGCACGGGTACAGTTGCTGCTAACTCCCAGCAGAATAGGGATACGTCCATTCACTCTTTCGATTATCAAACGTTTTATCTTGTCTTTTTCTTCTTTAGTCAAAGTCGGGGTTTCAGCCGTGGTTCCCAACACGCACAAAAAATCTGTTCCATTTTGAAGCTGGTAATCAACCAGACGAAGTAACGCATCATAATCAACGCTGTCATCTTCCTTGAAAGGAGTAATCAACGCTACTCCCATGCCTTTTAATCTTGTCTGTATCATAAATGAATTATAAATTCTTATTTAATAGCCTACAAAAGTACGAATATTTTCTCTTTTAGCGATAAAAATCACACTATTTTTAGTTTATACTCGCTAAAAAGTCACTCTATCATTTGCAGAAACTCCTCTTCGCTCACAATGGTCACACCCAGTTTCTGCGCTTTCTCCAGTTTACTGGGCCCCATATTGTCACCCGCCAGAACAAAGCTGGTCTTGGACGAAATACTTCCCACATTCTTACCACCATGCTTTTCAATTAACTCCTTATATTCGTCACGCGAATGATGGGCGAAAACCCCACTAATCACAACAGATTTTCCTGCCAATTTGTCAGTGTGTCCCGAAGTATCCTCCTCATCAGCTTCCAATCTCACACCCGCCACACGAAGACGCTCTATAATGTCACGATTCTTCGGATTAGCAAAGTACAACAAGATACTCTGTGCTATTTTTTCTCCGATTTCATCGACATGAATCAAATCATCTAAACTCGCGTCTGCCAAAGCATCCATCGACTTAAAGGATTTCGCCACCTTCTTCGCCACAGTTTCACCCACAAAACGGATACCCAATGCAAAGAGCACCCTTTCAAACGGCACTTCTTTGGACTGCTCTATACCTTTTATTATATTCTCGGCGGATTTTTCTCCCATACGTTCCAGGTTGATGATATCCGATGTTTTAAAGTATACAGATCGGCAACATCACGTATCAATCCTTCCTGGTAAAACTGATCTACCGTTTCCGGACCGAGTCCATCAATATCCATAGCCCTACGGCTGATAAAATGTTCTATTTTTCCCTTGATCTGTGGGGGGCAAGCGGCATCATTGGTACAATAATAAGCAGCTTCACCTTCATAGCGCACCAATTTACTGCCACACTCGGGGCAATAAGTAATAAACTTTACTTTATCACCTATCATAATACGGGCGTTCTTGTCCACACCTACAATTTTTGGAATAATCTCGCCCCCTTTTTCTACATAAACCATATCGCCGATATGCAAATCCAGCCCTTCTATGATGTCTGCATTATGGAGCGAAGCACGCTTTACCACGGTTCCGGATAGCTGTACGGGATCCAGATTGGCCACCGGAGTCACAGCACCTGTTCTTCCCACTTGATAGGTCACCTTGTTCAAACGGGTAAGTGCCTGTTCGGCCTGAAACTTGTATGCAATGGCCCATCGGGGTGATTTTGCCGTAAAACCCAAATTACGCTGCTGTCGCAAAGAATTCACTTTCAGTACTATTCCGTCCGTAGCTACAGGCAGATTCTTACGCTCCACATCCCAGTATTTGATGAAATCAAATACTTCCTGCAATGTTTTGCATTTGCGAGTAAGATCAGAAATTTTAAATCCCCATTTCTCCGCTTCTTTCAAATTTTCATAATGACCGTCGCACGGCAAATTATCTCCAAGCAAATAATAAAGGTATGCATCCAGCTTGCGGGATGCCACAATGGCAGAATTCTGCAACTTCAATGTTCCCGAAGCTGCGTTGCGGGGATTAGCGAACAACGGTTCTTCGCGGGCTTCTCGTTCTTTGTTCAATTCCTCAAACACCACCCAAGGCATCAAAATCTCCCCACGAATTTCAAATGCTTCAGGATACCCCTTTCCATGCAACACCAAAGGAATACTGCGGATGGTCTTCACATTGCCTGTCACATCATCTCCTTGCACGCCATCACCACGCGTCACAGCACGCAACAATTTCCCGTTCTCGTAAGTCAGCGAAATAGAAGTACCATCGTATTTCATTTCACAACAAATCTCAAAATCTTCGTTCAAGGACTTCTTTACCCTGTCATAAAACTCGGTTACTTCCGTTTCCGAATAGGTGTTAGTCAATGAAAGCATGGGATATTTATGTACCACCTGCATGAAGTTTTTGTTTATATCACTTCCCACACGCATACTGGGCGAGTTCTCATCTCTATGTTCCGGATGTTTTTCTTCCAGATCCTGAAGTTCACGCATCAGCTTGTCAAACTCCTGGTCTGTAATCTCAGGCGCATTCAATACATAATAATTATAGTTATGTCGATGAAGCTCCTCGCGCAATTGGTCTATTCTTTCTATTTCTGTCATATATATAAAGGTAGTTTTCCCGCAAAAATAGCTATTTTTTGAATGAAAAACACCTTCCGGCAAAGAGGAATTTGCTACTTTTGCAAAAAATAACCGAATATGAGAATAGACATCATTACCGTTTTACCCGAGATGCTGGAAAGCTTCTTCAACTGCTCTATCATGAGCCGTGCGCAGAAAAAAGGAATTGCAGAAATACATATACATAATTTACGCGATTATGCATACGACCGTTATCGCAAAGTAGATGATTATCCCTTCGGTGGATTTGCCGGTATGGTGATGAAGATTGAACCAATAGACCGATGCATCTCAGCTTTGAAAGCAGAACGCGAGTACGATGAAATTATATTTACATCTCCAGATGGAGAACAGTTTAACCAGCCGATGGCCAACTCACTTTCACTCGCAAAGAATTTAATTATTCTATGTGGTCATTTTAAGGGTATAGACTATAGAATACGTGAACATTTCATTACGAAAGAAATCAGTATCGGTGACTATGTTTTGACAGGTGGGGAGTTGGCTGCCGCCGTTATCGCCGATGCCGTAGTTCGTATTATTCCCGGGGTCATTTCTGACGAACAATCGGCATTGTCCGATTCTTTTCAAGATAATCTGTTAGCAGCTCCTGTATATACCCGTCCTGCAGAATACAAAGGATGGCAAGTTCCCGATGTGTTGTTATCCGGACACGAGGCAAAGATTAAAGAATGGGAGCTTCAGCAGTCATTAGAAAGAACACAGCGGCTAAGACCCGATTTGCTAAAATAAAAAATATATATAAAAAATAAAGAGATAAAAGCCTTATGATGAACATGGCTTTTACCTCTTTGCTTTTGTTTATATCATACCTGAAAAGATGTTCTCTCTTTAATATAACCTAAGTCCATCTTCCTTTTCCTTATATATTGATAAAGCTTTTTCAAGTGTTTTTCTACTCCATTTTTCAAAAACAAGCCATTTCATCGAAAAAAAATAATTGAAGTTATCATTTTATACCCATGCAATAAGTTGTAACAACAACCATTTTTATACTCGTTCTATCTAGAGAAGGTTATAAAAAAGACCCTGCAAGAAATGCTTCAATTTATTCATCTACACTCTCGCAGGCTATAATTTAAAAGATAAAATTTTCAGATTTCTAAAGCGCCTATTATATCTTTTACAGATGTATATCCATGACGTTCCAAATAGTCATTTATTCCTTCTGAAACTTTGACAGTAATAGCTGGGTCTATGAAGTTGGCAGTACCTATCTGTATTGCGGTGGCACCTGCCAACATAAACTCCACAGCATCCTTCCAGCCCATGATACCCCCTAGTCCAATGACAGGAATATTTACTGCTTTAGCGACTTGCCATACCATACGCAATGCGATTGGTTTCACAGCTGCACCACTCATGCCGCCGGTAATAGTGGAAAGTACAGGCCGACGCTTTTCAGCATCGACAGCCATCCCCAGCAGGGTATTGATCAGAGATACACTGTCCGCACCGGAAGCCTCGGCCGCACGTGCTATTTCTGTGATATCTGTCACATTGGGAGATAATTTTACGATCAGCGTCTTTTTATACACATTACGTACAGCTTTTACAACCTCGGAACACCCGCATGCGGAAACCCCGAAGGCCATACCGCCCTGCTTTACATTAGGGCATGAGATATTCAATTCTATAGCGGGAATATTATCCAGATCATTGATGATTTCGGCAGTCTTCACATAATCCTCTACAGCAGATCCGGATACATTAACGATCATATTAGTATGGATATCCCTTATCTGTGGATAGATATGTTCAACAAAATAATCCACCCCTTTATTCTGTAACCCTACCGCATTAAGCATCCCCATAGGGGTCTCTGCCATACGTGGGTAAGGATTACCCTCACGATGATGAAGGGTAGTCCCTTTTACAATGATGCCACCAATTTTTTCGAGGTCTACAAAGTCCTCAAATTCTTTTCCGTATCCAAAGGTACCCGATGCTGTCATAACCGGGTTACAAAGCTTTAAATCGCCGATATTTACACTTAAATCTGCCATAATAGTTTCTTTATATTAAATACAGGACCCTCTTTACAAACACACAAATGCCCTTCGTCCGTGTTCTCCACACAGCATAAGCATGCACCGACACCACAAGCCATCCTATTTTCCAGTGAAACCTCACATTCTATTCCATGAACTTTGGCGTATTTAGCTACCGAAATCATCATGGGTTTTGGACCACAGGTGTATATCATATCAAACCGATCTGTATGCAAGATGCTATGCTGTGTCACATAGCCTTTCTCGCCCATACTTCCATCTTCAGTTGTTGTATACACCTTACCTAATTTCTCAAAATACTCCAGCTGCAACAGATCTTTGGATGAACGTGCGCCTAGCAGGAAAGCAGGCGTACATCCCATTTTCACTAACTCAGCACCGAGCATCAACATCGGGGCGGTACCCACACCACCGCCAACCAGTAGCGGCTTTACCTTTGTCACATTCCGGGGCATTGTAAATCCATTGCCGAGAGGCATCACCACATTAACAATATCTCCTTGTTTCACAGTGGCTAGTTTGCGAGTGCCATCGCCAACTAATTGCACCAGGAACCAAACTTCATTGGTTGTTTTATCCACATAATTAATAGAAATAGGACGGCGGAGAAAAGTTGTATTGGAACCGTCAATACGTATCTCAGCAAACTGACCCGGCAGCATCTCGGGCAATGGGTTGGCATGAGTCAATTTTATCAGAACATAATTGGCATGCAATTTTATGTTCTGTGTAACCACAAGGTCTAAAATATATTTTTTCATGAAATAAAATTGGGTAAATTCATTTTCTATGCAAAGATACACGAATTTACCCAAATCTTATTCTGCTAACCGGCATTTTAGTGGATTCCCACCCTAATTTTCAGGCTTGAACGTTTCATAAGTCCCATTATCAAAGAATATTCTTATTTCAGTGATTTTTTTGGCAGGTATTTCCACATACTTAATTTCCTCACGCACAATCTCTTTAGGAGAATAAAGTGGTGTTTTAACCTCATTTTCCTTGCGATATTCCGGAGAAACTGGACGTTCGGGCGTAAATAATGAATTCTCATCAAACAAAGAAGGCGTATAATGAATGTTATTGTCTGAATCAACATCCGTTTCCATTTGTCCTTCACCATAGAGTAACCAGTCTAAACTGATATAGTCACACGCTTTGTGTATTTTCATGACGACTTCCAAGCTAGGATTATTCCTACCACTAAGAATATGGGAAAGAGAGGAAGGTGAAATTCCAATCTTCTCTGCAAATTGAGCTGCAGTCATATCTTCTTTCTGGATTATTTGAGCGATTCTTTCCTTCATTTACAAAAGTATAAGGCAAAATTTACAGATACAAAAGTAATTAATATAATTCATAAATGCAAATTTACAATATGGAAATGTACATCTTACAAAAGTAAAGTATGAGTATATTATTTGGAAATAAAATTAAGATTTACACACGTAAACCAGCTCCTAAAAATACTATAATTATCACTTTATGCATGACTATATAAAATACTGATTATCTATAATATATACACAACAAAAATGATATATTTACAAATAAATATGATTATATAAGTAAATAAAATGCATACAAGTTATTAACCACTTTATCGACAAGATATAAAACACTGGTTTCAAGCATATTATCGCAATAAAATAAGAGATAAATAATTATTCATATACATTTATATATGTAATCTTCACTCTTGACTACTACCTTGTTTACATTTGTATTATTTTCATTGTTAAACCTGCAAAGCTTATAATATCTCCTATATTAGGAAAGTTTACAGATGTAAGATTACAAAATTAAATTATAATTATTTCTAAAAGTGAATTTTCTCTGTTTTACGCTCCAGCTTGATCCTATGAATATTTTGTTTTCCTATTTTACAAGTATCAATGTATTTTTCATGGTAAAGACAAGAACTCCCCATCCAAGTTTTAGCCCATTTTCGCTTTATGGGATTCATAAGATAATGAGAATCATAGAATACACGATAAGAAAACAAAGTATGGATTCAAAATTTAAACTAACGTATGAATTTACAAAAAATAAATTGTCGCTGTTTACTTGCTTCATCTGCATTCTTTCCATTCCCATTCTTCTTATTCATTTTACTCCGAAAAGGCTAAATACTGCCATTATTCATGTACAAACAGACATTCCCTTTAAAATACGCGATTCTAAGAAGGCGAAAAATGGTCTATCAATCTAGGAATAAGCAAGTTAATACTATTTTTCTCATCATCCATCTCTCATCATCTAGAAAAATAGAGAACAAAAACATAACTGTAGCATTAAATGAGGTAATAATAAAAGTATGAATGTAAAATATTATTCTCAATTGAGTCATCAACAGGATTTCTGCTAAGAGAAAGGATAAAAAGAATCCCGACACTTAAAAAAACAAAAGCATCGGGATAGCGGAATCTTGTTTGACCTCGTTAGTTAATGAAGAATTTTGTATACAAGTTCTCGCAGCAAATCTCCATCCTCCAAAGATGGATTACCCACTCCTTTTGATTTTGCATCACAGTAACGAATCTCACCAATAATTTGCATCACCTTTACTCCGCTATATTTTCTCATAGCAGCCATATAGTCTTTAGATTGCCATGGTGATTTAAGCCCCAGCTGATTGGCTATACCCTGCTCTGACTTATCAGGAGCATAATATGCAAGCATCAAATTAGAGAAGAAATTGAATAACACAGACAAGGTCATTTGCAAAGGATTTGTTTTGGGGTTCTCCTCAAAATATTTTATTATCTGATTAGCCTTGAAAACATCCTTTGCCACCAAAGCATTCCTAAGTTCAAAATTATTATAATCCTTACTTATGCCAATGTTACGTTCTATCTGTTCAGGAGTAATTCGCTTTTGCTCTCTTGGAAGCGTGATAATTAATTTTTCCAACTCTCCGGCCATACGGCTTAAATCTGCTCCAACAAATTCCGCCATCATTTCTGAAGCCTTAGGCTCTATTTCTACCGAACGACGTTTCAAGTAAGAAGATATAAAGCCAGGAAGCTGAGCATCCTTAATCTTTTTCGATTCGAAAAGGACACCTACTTTCTCTATTTCAGCTGCCAATTTTTTTCTTCTATCCAATGTACCATGTTTATGGCATAACACCAGAATTGTAGAATCCAAAGGTTTCTGGAGATAATAAGCAAGCTCTTCAATATTCTTTATATTCTGAGCTTCTTTTACTATTACAACTTGATATTTGGACATCATGGGATAACGCTTGGCTGCATTGATAACAGTCGCGATATCTGTATCAGCCCATAGACAATAGTCTGATTGAATTCTTTTTCATTTTCATTTAACACCGTTTGTGCTATATACTCAGATATCCGATCTATATAATAAGATTCTTCACCCATTAGATAATAAACAGGCTTATAGATACGGTTTTTCAGTTCACGGGCTATTTCTTCGTATGTTGTTTCTTTTGCCATACACAGTAAAATTACCAGTCAAATTTTAAGTGCTTGACTGTTTTCTTTTCCTCAATAATCATTTGTAATGAAGCAATACCAATCTCCACATGCTCCTCTACATATTGCTGCGTTACAATACTGTCGCTTTTCTCCGTCTTCACCCCTTCAGGAATCATCGGCTGGTCGGATACCAGAAGTAATGCTCCAGTAGGAATATGATTGTAAAAACCGGTAGTAAACAGCGTAGCCGTTTCCATATCCACACACATGGCACGCGTTTTAAGGAGATACTTTTTAAACCCCTCATCATGCTCCCATATACGGCGGTTGGTAGTATATACCGTTCCGGTCCAATAATCGCGGGCATGGTCGCGGATAGCCGACGAGACGGCACGCTGCAACATAAATGCAGGTAACGCAGGTACCTCAGGCGGATAATAATCATTGGATGTTCCTTCTCCACGAATAGCTGCAATGGGCAGAATCAGATCTCCCAACTTATTTTTCCTATCTATGCCCCCACATTTACCTAAAAACAAACATGCTTTAGGCTGGATGGCCCCTAGCAAATCCATAATGATAGCAGCATTGGGACTTCCCATGCCAAAATTAATAATAGTGATTCCTTCCGCATGTGCCGAAGTCATATTGGCATCACGTCCTAGTACCGGCACATTAAATTTGTCGGCAAAAAGTTCCACATATTTATTGAAATTGGTCAGAAGGATGTATCTCCGAAATCATTCAAGCTTCTTTTTGTGTAGCGGGGAAGCCAGTTTGCTACAATTTCCTCTTTTGTTTTCATAATCTTTTGTATTTTTGCATCGGTTATTACCGAGTTACACTTATGCAAATTTACTAAATGTTATCATTAAACTTACCATCCTACGAAATTAAAATCGCGGAGCGAAATGGAAAAAATGTTATTTTCGATATGCTCCGCAAGAGATATGTCGCCCTTACTCCGGAAGAATGGGTAAGACAACATTTTGTTCATTACCTGACGGATTATAAAGGATATCCGAAGGGATTACTGGCCAACGAAATACAACTAGACTTAAACGGAACAAAAAAACGTTGTGATACTGTGCTCTACAACAAAGATCTAAGTGCCAAACTGATTGTGGAGTACAAAGCTCCACATATAGAAATCACACAAACAGTATTTGATCAGATAACCAGGTATAACATGGTTCTGAAAGTTGATTATCTGATTGTCAGCAACGGATTGAATCATTACTGCTGCCATATTGATTACAATACAAAAACATATCTTTTTCTACCAGAGATTCCCCACTATTCAGAACTGTAGATATATAAAAAACATTCTAAGCAACATCTCCTTACAAGATCTTGCTCAGAATGTGATGAAATTCTTTTTCCACAAAGAAAAAGATAACTGCTTCAGGCGATATTATCTCTTGACAGTTTCCAAGTGCTGTTCAGCAATCACACCTGCCAATTCAGGGTCAATCATGATACGACCACAATATTCACATACGATAATTTTCTTACGCATACGGATATCAAGCTGTTTCTGGGGCGGAATCTTGTTAAAACAACCACCACATGCATCACGCTGAACATACACAATTCCCAATCCATTTCGAGAATTTTTACGGATACGTTTAAACGCCTGCAACAGACGCGGTTCGATAGTTGTTTCCAATACTTTGCTTTCTCTCTCAGCTTTTCTTCTTCCTGCTTGGTTTCAGAAACAATTTCTTCCAATTCGGATTTCTTCGCTTCCAAGTCCTTCTTTCTTTCATCCAAGTCTTGATTACTGTGCTCTATCTCCTCGCTCTTTGCTTTTTCCGCTGCAATATATTCCTTTATGCGTTTCTCGCAAAGCTCGATTTCCAATGACTGGAATTCAATTTCCTTTGTCAACACATCATATTCGCGATTATTACGCACATTATCCTGCTGAGCTTTATATTTTTCAACAGAAGTCTTAGCTGTCTCAATTTCAATTTTTTTAGTCGCAATGTTTGATTTCAGTTCCTCGATATCAGCTTTAATTTTCTCGATACGAGTACTCAAACCGGCGACCTCATCTTCAAGGTCTTGAACTTCAAGAGGAAGTTCCCCTCTCAGGGTCTTAATCTTATCGATTTCAGACAACATGGTCTGCAACTGATACAAAGCCTTCAGCTTTTCTTCCACTGTTAATTCGCTCGGGTCTTTCTTTGCTTCTCTAGCCATAGTTTTTTCTTACAAATATTTAATAGGATTTGTATTTACCCGGGTTATCTGGACTTCCAGTTCCGGAAACATCTCCTGCATGATTGAATAAAATATTTCTTTTGTATACTGCTCACTCTCATAATGACCTACTTCAGCTACCAGAATATTATTCTCGTAATTGAAATAATCATGATATTTCACTTCACCCGTGATAAATACATCAGCATCGGCACTTACCGCTTTAGGCAATAAAAATGCTCCAGCACCACCGCATAACGCTACTTTCTGTATCAAACGACCAGATAAACGAGTATGTCGCAGACAGCCCACTTCGAACGTCTTCTTGATGCGTTTCAAGAAATCCAGTTCGGTTTCAGGTTCTTCCAATTCTCCGATCACCCCCGAACCTACTTGTGTCCAAGTATTTTTCAACGGATAAAAATCAAAAACCGGTTCTTCATAAGGATGTGTTGCCAATAATGCTTTTACCGCCATAGCCTTTTTAAAAACCGGAAGAATCGTTTCTATACGCACCTCGGACTCCTTATGCAATTCGCCTATTTCTCCACAGAACGGACTGGCTCCTTTCTGCGCACGGAAAGTCCCCTCACCTTCCAAATTATAGCTGCATGAATCATAATTACCTATGCAACCACAACCGGCTTCAAATAAAGCTTTTCTCACTCTATCAGCCTGTGCATCCGGCACAAAAGTTACAAGCTTCAATAAATATTCTTCTTTCGGGTCTAATATGAGTACATTTCTGAGACCTATCTTTTCAGCTATTTTATAATTGACACCTCCGGGTGCATTATCCAGATTGGTATGTGCCGAATAAATGACAATATCATTTTTAATGGCTTTCAAAACACACCGTTCAATGTAATCCCGACCAATAATAGATTTATAACCTTTAAATATAAGTGGATGATGTGATATAATCAGGTTGTATCCCAACATGACAGCTTCATCCACAACAGCTTCAGTAACGTCCAGACACAACAAAGCCCCTGTTGCTTCCGCTTCTGTCAGTCCAACTTGCAATCCGGCATTATCAAATCCGTCTTGCAAAGGCAGAGGCGCGAACCTTTCAAGGCACTTACTATTTCCTTAATTTTCATTCGTTCGCGAAAATTTGATTGCAAAGATAATCAATCCATTTGAATTTAAAAAGCAACCAAGCTATTTTTTATACTTTCCCCACTTTATCATTTTATTTTTCAAAGCATAACGTTCGTCAACAACACGGTCTGTCGGAAAAAAAGTAAGATGAATACGCCATCCGCCCGAATGAAACGTAAATTTGCGAGCTAATATTCCTGTTTCTATCAAAGCTAGTTTATCAATGATAAATGCTTTAATATCTACAGGAAATTCCTCTCCTTCATACATTATATCCGCAGTGACAAAGAAACCGGGAGTTGATAATTCTGCTATATATTTCCAAATTTGCTCATTCATGTTTTTCTATTTTATTGAAAGAAATATATAATGTATACAAAGCAAGGAAAGACCCTACTTCCGTTTGGTATCCTTATGAACTCGTAACAACCGGCCATAACTGTCGAATGATTTCCGTGAAGCCAGAAAAATGGTCATCATTAGTGAAAGCATAGATGCCACCACAGTTATAACTACAATCATAATCTGATATTTGATAGCCACATGTGGCGAACTTCCTCCCAATATCTGCCCAATCATAGTTCCCGGCAATGCAACAAGCCCTGTTACTGCCATATTGGCAATGCCCGGACTGAACGCTTTAATAAGAGCCTGACGCACAAATGGAGCTATCGCCTCATTACGGGTAGCGCCATTCCCCAACAGAAAATAATAAAGTTGCTGTTCCCTACGCAATCCGGCATAGTAAGTATTTAATCCTATCACATTCACTCCCAACATATTCCCCATGATTATACCAAAAACCGGAATAAAATACTGGGCACTGAAGATGTTATCCAACTTTAATACAAAGCCAAGGAAATAAAGTCCGACAAGCACCACTGTTACAAAAAAACCGATAGAAATAGGAATCATCAAAATTCCGCGTTTTAACCGCGTACGCGTCAAAGCCGTTTCAGCAGCCACCCCAACCATGATGATCACCCACAAAAAATTAATAAACGGATTGTTCCATTCAAACAGAAAACGAAGATAAGCCCCAATCAAAAACAACTGTATAATCATACGTACTGTGCCTATCAGAACCGGTTTAAGCAAGCCCGTCTTGAAACGCCATAAAAAATAAACCGGAATAAGCATCAGCAGCAATCCTACTCCCAAACTGCCATAGTCTATATCAATTGTTCCCATCAGTCAGATTATAAAGTAAATACCTTGTCGCATCCGGCAGCAAACTGTTTGTCATGCGAAACAGACAATATAGTCATTCCTTTACTGCATAAGGATTTAAAGAAGTTAATCACCCGTAAACACGATTCCGGATCAAGTGCCGAAGTCGGTTCGTCCACTACCAGTAAAGGTTTGTCAAGCAAGGCTGTCACTGCCAACATGATACGCTGACGCTGACCACCCGACACTTCATTTACCCGTTTATCATAAAGTTTCTCTTCCAATCCTAATGATACGAAATAATCCATCAGCCGCTCTTTGCTGAATCCCGCCTCACGATTTGCCTTCAGTTCAAAAGGCATCCGCACCATTTCACTGACCCATTCCAAAGGAAGAGCCAACTCCTGGGGAATCCATGCTATTTTCTTTCGGATATGATCCGCCGTCTTAGGTGCCAGCAGTGTGCCGTCCACCCTTATTGTCCCTTCACTTAAAGGAACAAAGCCCAAAACAGCTTTCAGCAATGAAGATTTTCCACTGCCGGAACCACCACAAATGCATACACTTTCTCCGTAATGAACTTGCAGGTCAAGTCCTCTGAAAAGAGTCAGATTACCAAAACTTATAGATATATTTTCTATATTAATCATCACATTAAAACAAAAAGAGTCGGGAGCATTCACTGCTGCCGACTCCACATAATGTATTAAAAATAAAATAAATGTGTCGAAGTTTAATATGCTCTCGCAAAGAGAACACGGCGAGCAGATGGTTTTCCGGTTACCATACACTTGCCCGGAGTCAGGCTCTCTTCATCAGCATCAAAAGGAAGACAACGAATTGTTGCCTTGGTATCCTCTTTAATCCGGTCTTCCGTTTCCGGGGTTCCATCCCAATGAGCCAGAATAAAGCCACCTTTCTCTATCTGTTCCTTGAAATCATCGTATGAATCCACTTTCACGATATGTTCGTTACGATAGTTCAATGCCTTCTGATAAATATTGTTCTGAATATCCTCCAACAATTGTTGTACATATTCTTCGATTCCGTCGCAAGAACGAGTTTCTTTTTCCAATGTATCACGACGCATCACTTCCATTGTATTGTTTTCAAGATCACGGCCACCCATTACCAAGCGAACAGGCACACCTTTCAGTTCGTAATCTGCAAACTTGAATCCCGGACGCTTATTGTCTGCATTATCATATTTCACAGAAATACCCATTGCTTTCAACTTGTTGACAATGCCTTCTACTTTTGCATCAATCTTCTTCAGCATTTCATCATTCTTATAAATAGGAACGATAACTACCTGAATAGGAGCCAAATGTGGTGGCAACACCAATCCGTTATCATCAGAGTGAGTCATTATCAATGCACCCATCAAACGGGTAGATACTCCCCAGGAAGTAGCCCAAACATAATCCAGCTTATTGTTTTTGTCAACAAACTGTACATTGAACGCTTTCGCAAAATTCTGTCCCAAGAAGTGAGAAGTACCACATTGCAATGCCTTTCCATCCTGCATCAACCTTCGATGGTGTAAGTATCCAACGCACCCGCGAAACGTTCATTAGCCGATTTTACCCCTTTGATTACCGGGACAGCCATATACTTCTCGGCGAAGTCACCATACACATGCAACATTTTCTGTGCTTCCGCTTCTGCTTCCTCGCGGGTCGCATGAGCCGTATGACCTTCCTGCCACAAGAACTCCGCAGTACGCAGGAACAAACGGGTACGCATCTCCCACCGCATAACATTTGCCCATTGGTTGCACAAGATAGGCAGGTCACGATAGGAATTAATCCAGTTCTTATATGTACTCCAAATGATTGTTTCAGATGTAGGGCGGATAATCAATTCTTCTTCCAGTTTGGCAGCCGGATCTACGATAACACCCGAACCGTCCTCTGCATTCTTCAGACGATAGTGAGTAACTACAGCACACTCTTTGGCAAATCCTTCTACGTGCTCAGCTTCACGGCTAAGGTAAGATTTCGGGATAAGCAACGGGAAATAGGCATTTACGTGACCGGTTTCCTTAAACATATCGTCCAACTGACGCTGCATTTTCTCCCAAATGGCGTATCCGTAAGGCTTGATAACCATACATCCACGCACAGGTGATTGTTCAGCCAAATCGGCCTTCACCACCAAGTCATTATACCACTGAGAATAATTCTCGCTTCTTTTGGTAAGTTCTTTCAATTCTACTGCCATGCTATATCGTTATTTTTGTTTTTCCTTTTTAAGAGTTTGCAAAATTAGTAAAAAAGCATGGGAAAGTACTAATGATTTAGCAAAAATATAGAGTCGAAAAATATAAAAATAACTTATTGATAACGATAATACCACCAATAGGTATCACCATATTCCCGCCGCATACGGTTTTTCTCTTCCACTGGTGATGAAAATTCCTTCTGACGGTTAAGAAACTCATCCAAACGCCGCACCATCAGCGTGTCTTTAACTTCTCTTCCATATCCAGGATGAGTCCGTTTATAAAGCACCAATGCCTCACGATAATAACGCGGCAATGTATCTTGCTCGAAACAATACATATCAACCGCCGATACAAATTTATCCAATTTCTTATCCAGCAGCAATGCACTCATATAATAATTCAAAGCGGTATGTCTACCTATTTCATCACGACAGATACGGGCCAAAAAGTCTACTGTCTCTTCTGCAACATGTGGTCTTACACCAAGATGAGCATACAAGCTATCGGCATTCAAGCGCAAAGTTTCCTGAGAATGAGGCGCAAACAAAAGCCTTCCGCACCATAATATTGAGGGTATTCAAACAAATGCTCCCCCATGGTACCTTCCAAAGACATAGCATAGGCTCTAAGCACTGTCAATGTACGGGTTGTTTCCAAAGACTTTGCTCCTATCATCCGTGCAGCTTCATAATGATGATTACGGATAGCCTGCTCCACAGCCAGTTCATGATGAAAATTCACATTCGTATTTCCTATACCTACCGTCATCAGGCATAAAAGTGTCAAAATTGCTAAGTTAGAGTTTATTAAGCCCAATATAGAACCCTCTTGATTCAACCAGGAACGAAACACACGCCGTAAAGTATAGACCACACCTATATATATAAGCAAAAGCAACGGCAGCAGCCAAAACCATTTATCCTCTATGTTTCCTCCGTGGAAAATAGTCCGGTCCACATCCGTCAGCACTCCCAGCAACAGACAAGACGGGAAATAAGAAAGTGTTCGCACAGGGCCTTTTAATCCCATCAATCCATTGATTCCCCAACGGAATACCAATAAAACCACTGTAATGATGATAGCTCCTGCCAACGGAGAATAATGTGTCTTTCCTTGTGACAATGAATAATGCAATGCACCTACGACATCTTTCTGAAGCACAAAAAGATAGACAATACTAAAAATAGAGAAAAGAAGACCGCACGCAACCGTGAGGATGCGGGCGGCTCTTTTATAGGATAAGCTGTTGTTGCTGCTCATAAATTACTCTTTCACTTTTTTCAATACCACAGCCGAACGGGCAGGCAGATACAGTTTCAGCCATTCCTTTTTATCCTTCTTATAAAGAGGGTCGAAATTAGTGAAATGACGTATACTGTCATCAGCCAGACCATTGCCTCCGAAAGCTGTCGCATCCGTATTCAGTACCACATCATACGCCCCGACAGGCACTAGGAAACCATAGTCTGTAAATGACTTGGTAGGATTGAAATTAAATACAAAAATCAAATTCTTACGCCGGTAAGCCAACACTTGGTCACCATCGTTATGCCATACCTCAATCACTGGAGTATCCTGAATATTTTTCACACTTTCAATGAGGTGGACCATAGCTGAATCAAAATCGCCCAAGTAATGGTAACACAGGTTCTTATTATCAAAAAGTCCCCACTGACGACGGGCATATTTATGCGACCATCCGTTACCTTCACGTGGAAAATCAATCCATTCGGGATGCCCGAATTCATTACCCATAAAGTTCAAATATCCTCCATTGATGGTAGAGGCAGTAAGCAAACGAATCATCTTATGCAATGCGATGCCACGATGCACTGTATAATTTTCATCCCCTTTCTGGAAATGCCAATACATATCAGCATCTATCAGACGGAAAATAATAGTCTTATCGCCCACCAATGCCTGGTCATGGCTTTCGGCATACGAAATAGTCTTCTCGTCCTTACGTCTGTTGGTCACTTCCCAGAACATGCTGCTCGGTTTCCAGTCTTCATCAATCTTCTCCTTGATTGTTTTAATCCAATAATCCGGAATATTCATGGCCATACGGTAATCAAACCCATATCCACCATTTTGAATCGGTGCTGCCAACCCGGGCATACCCGAAACTTCTTCCGCAATGGTAATCGCTTTGGAATTTACCTGATGAATCAACTTGTTGGCCAATGTCAAATAACAAATCGCATTATCATCCTGATTCCCGTTAAAGTAATCCCCATAATTACAGAAAGCCTCTCCCAAGCCGTGGCTATAATACAACATAGATGTCACACCGTCAAAACGAAAACCGTCAAAACGGAACTCATCCATCCAATACTTACAATTGGACAGCAAGAAATGAATCACTTCATTCTTACCATAATCAAAGCATAAGGAATCCCATGCCGGATGTTCACGCCGGCGCCCGGATAGAAGTATTGATTAGGATCACCGGCAAAATTGCCAAGTCCCTCCACTTCATTCTTCACGGCATGAGAGTGAACAATATCCATAATGACGGCAATTCCCATTCTATGCGCCGTATCAATCAATTCCTTCAATTCATCCGGTGTACCGAAACGGGATGACGGAGCGAAAAAGCTGGAAACATGATACCCGAAACTCCCATAATAAGGATGCTCCTGAATAGCCATAATCTGAATACAATTATATCCGGCTTCCGCTATACGCGGCAATATTTTCTCACGGAACTCATTATAAGTGCCTACCCTTTCTTCTTCCTGAGCCATACCGATATGACATTCATAAATCATCAAAGGATCAGTCTTTGCACGGAACACCTTCTTTCTAAACCGGTAAGGATTCTCCGGCTCCCAAACCTGTGCGCTGAATATCTTTGTCTGATCATCCTGTACCACACGGTTAGCCCATGCTGGTATACGTTCTCCTTCACCGCCATTCCAACGGACTTTCAGTTTATACAAATCACCATGCTTTATAGCACCGCTTTGTAATTCCACCTCCCATACGCCAGGAGAGTTCTTTACATGGTACATCCTATAATCGCCATGCTCTTTCCAGTCGTTGAAATCTCCGATAAGATAAATTTCCTTCGCATTCGGAGCCCATTCACGGAACACCCACCCTCTTCTGGTACGATGCAAGCCGAAATATAAATATCCGGTGGCAAAGTCCGACAAAGTTCCTTTGCCTCCAGTCAGTTCCAATTCTTTGTCTAATGCATGCTGATGGCGTCCTTCAATCGCTGCCGAATACGGTTCCAGCCAAGGATCACTTTCTATTATGCCTAATTTAGGAGTGGTATTTCCATAATATGATTACTTGTTAGTTATTCTCTTTCAAACCAAAACTTTAACGATCACTTTTTTCACGCCGTCAGGAGACACTCCCGGAGCATGAGCATCCTGTGGAAAAAAGATGGCAAACATTCCCGGCTTTACAGGAATATAGCTTTCGGCAAGTCCCGGATAGAACGAGATATCCTTATCTGCATCATAGTCTGCTTCGGGAAGATCTTCACGGGCTGTATAACCCATCACTTCCACCCCTGACAGAGGAATCTGTATATCAATAAACTGATTATGAGTTTCTAATTTTGCTTCTTCTTTAGTTTTAGGCTTGGTCTGAGAAAAGTTTACTACCAGATCATCACCCTGTAATTTTACTTTTCCTAATTCCTGAGCGTTCAAGTCTGTAGCCTTCAGATATTCCATTGCTTTAGCGAACAAAGGATTCAATGAAGCGTACTTTTCTAAGTTTTCTAATCTGTCTACTACCATAATTATTTCATTTTAATGGTTAAAATATTGCTTTTATCATTCAAAGTCGTCTATTGTGAAATTTGTAAAATCAGCAAAACGCTTCAGTTGCTTGAAAACATCCTCTACTTTGTCCAACAGGTCAGGGGCAAGGAAAAACGCATCAGGCACCATATAAGCACAGGTATAATCTTACATTTTAAATAATCAATATATTCAAAATCTTTCGGAAATCCTTTGGGAGCCGATTTTTAATGTGATTTTCTCCGATAA
>ENA-OQJX01000496-OQJX01000496.1-human-gut-metagenome-genome-assembly--contig:-NODE-496-length-19963-cov-5.228322_pt1 | contig 19963 bp, 22 predicted proteins | sample MGYA00242615_ERZ504782 | MGnify/ENA primary metagenome ERZ504782 (study PRJEB26092, sample SAMD00036354) | human gut metagenome | host: Homo sapiens | study: EMG produced TPA metagenomics assembly of... | reverse complement strand
AGCAAGTCGTCCCGCGAATAGACATCCACATAGATACCATGCTCCGTCGAGACGATGCAATCCGCTCGTTTCTTTTTAATCTCCGGATGTTCGTAGGGCATCAGACGGACTTCCCAGTCTGCATATTCCAACATCCGACAGCCGTCTTGAAATCATTTGTCCCGATCGGGACGACCGTCCCACCGATACAAAGCGTGTCGGAAACATAAACGACATCGCTTGGTACGCGGTCTTCTGGGAAGGAGCATTTGACCTCAGGTATATAGTCAGGATCAGCCAGCAAGCTATCCAAGACATAGGTGTACAACTTCATCCGGGCATTATCAGGAAAGTAAAAACACCCCTTTCGTTCATTCATAATCAACACTCCGGGATTGGCAATCTCTCCCGGCCCCTGCCCTTTGTTTACCGTACTCAAAACAGGCTTATAGGTAAACCGATCGAACAGGTGCACGATCTTATCAATCGCCGTCCAGCTATACTCGACGACAATTAAATAATCGCCCAGCACATACAGCAAGTTGTTATTACCGACCAGCACATCTCCGGTCCCGATCTCCACCACCTTGTCCTTCACATCGACCACCTTGTCCCGGCTTTTCTGATATTTTTCCTGTACCGGCGGTTGCGTACAAGACAAGCCCAGCACCATCAAGCCCAAAATCACCCCGCTCCATCGAGTCATTCCGCCTCTCCTTTCACTATTTAGATTGTTTCGGTATAACCATCCAGAGGATCAGGTAAGCGATCACCCCGGAAAACATCGTAAAGATGCTCAATAATATATATCCGATGCGCACTAACGTAGGATCCCAGCCGAAATAATCGGCGATACCCGCACAAACACCTGCTATCATCCCGTTATTCGAACGGTAAAGTCTTTTAGGTTCTTCCATTATTCTTTCGTTTTTTATTGTTTATCCTTTATTTATGTTACAAATATACTTATAATACTCGATAACTATACAATACATAGCTGTTAGGTTCCGAAAGGGAAAAACGAATCCGCCCATCCTTTCCGGCTATGCTGCGGAATGCTTTTCCAGCACCGAGAACCGGAGTAAATTCAACCTGTTCGCCCGGTTCGAAGAACGTATCCATATCAAATGACTCCTCCTCGTTAGACTCCCTGAACAACAGGAAATATCCTTTCCTGTCCTTCACAGACTGGAAACCACACCATGACTTGCCCGAAGGTTCGTCCCCCACAGGGAAGACATATCCGGTATGGAAATCATGCTGTACCGTTTTATATTTCTGGATCACTCCACCCGTCGGAAATGCCTCATCCGGCAAGTTAGACGCTTCAAACCAGGCCAATGGCTGGGCTGCCATCGTTATTGCAAACAAATAATCGAATGAATAAGTTGACGGAGCGAATTTATCACCGGCATATTTCTCCTTGTTACGCCATTTGTTCAGAAACTCGATCTGCAGCGACTGGGGAGCTACATAGCGCGACAGCATCCACAAGTTACGCAGCGACCAGTACGGATAATAGTTGCCCCAATCCGTATAACGATTTTCCAAAAAGATGTTTCCATATTCATTAAAGAAGAAATATCCTCCCCTCCGTCCGGCTGTCGCATCCAGGTTTAAGACAGCTTTCCATCCAGTCGCTTCCATCACTCGGTTATAGAGACTGCGCAGACGGCTTTCCGCCAATTTGTTATCAAAAAAAGTACCGTCAATCTTGAAAGTACGGATACCATATTTTTTATACAAAGCGATCAACGCATCGGCATCTTTCTGCCAATCGGCATAATCGTGCTGTATGCTGGGATTAAACCAAAGACACACTTCGATCCCCAACTCCTTACCACGCTTCACGATAGGCGCCAGGCCATTCGGGAAACGGTCCGGATCGGGTGTCCAGTAATCCGGGTTATCCCAGATATTCTTAAAACTGCCACCATAAGCCGAGTTCGCACTACGTCCGGCCTGCCATCCGTCATCGATCTGGAAATGAGTGACACCCAACTTGGCTGCCAGTTCCAATTCCTTCAGACAAAAAGCCTCGTTCACACGCGTATCCTGTCCTCTGTCTCCCCAGGTATTCAGCATCACCATCTCGTCGCGGTCTTCGAGGAACGGGCGGATACGCATCTGGTAATTACGAAGCGCCATCCGTTTCTGTTTCTCACCCGAACGAAATGTTCCGGTCACATAGCTATAAGCCTTTGTCCACTCGTCAGTCTTTATATCCGCACTGTCGACACCCAAACCGACCATTCGGAAAGTACCCTCGCTCACCAGATAATCACCTCCCGGATAGTAGAGTTGTACATTTGACGCAGGTGCCTCTTTCAACATGAAAAAGCCAGCTTCCTTCTCCGTATTCTCTGCAAAGAGCAGATTGCCACGATAGAGACAATCCCGGTAAGAAAGCGCATGAACAGGACGAACCAGCGTATTGAAACGGTCGGTGACGTCAAAGAACTCCACCGCCTCCAGCTGCCAGTGCTTTCCTTCCAGCATAAGCTGTTCCATCACCGGGACATTTCCGCCCTGCGAATTTTGCGTCAGTTTTTCTATATTCTGCAAGTCGGCAGGATTATCCAATGCCTTTATCCATTTCTGCGAAGCCTGTCCTTTCAGATACAATTCGCAAGCGATGGCAGGACAGTCAGGATAGATCTTGAGAATTTTCCTCACCTGCAAATTGCCGGCTTTATACTCCACCGTAGCACGAAGATGGTGTGTATATTGCAAAGAAGCAGGTACTTCCTCTATCCGGATAGAAGCTTCGCTCCCCTCCTTTTCCTCTCCGGGAAGGGAAAGGTCCGGCTGGTTGTTCCGAAGCTGCCAGGCTAAGCCATTTCCCTTGTCTTCCAGTTTACAAGTAATCAGATTACCGTTATTCCAAAGCCAGCTACGCTTGATCAGACTGTTTTCGATCGTCAGCGTATCTTGTTTCAACTCTATCTTACAATCTCCCGCCGCCTTCCTATATGGTTGAACAGCAGAGACCGGAGCGGTCAAAATTAATGAGAACAGGGTTGCCCCTAACAACTGTTTTTTCATATTGATATTGAAATATTATAAATGATTTCCTTACAGGTAGGCAGCCACCTTATTGCGGTCCGTTTCGACCGTCTCAAACTCGGAAGAAACGATACTGCTGCCCATCGGGACATTCTCGTTCCGGTATTCCATTTTGCTGTAGACGATGCTGCGGGCGGACGTATGGAACTCCTTTGCCCCTGTTTCCGCTTCGATACGGGAGATGTTATTTTCCCGAACTCCGCATCCCGGCATGATTATGATGCGTCCTGCCGCACGTTTCACCAGTTCGGCAATGAGAGGAATCCCTTTCACGGCATCAGACTGCTGGCCGGAAGTCAGGATACGGTCGCAGCCCAGCTCGATCAACTGTTCCAATGCGGCAAAGGGATCGCGGCAGACATCAAAAGCCCGGTGACAGGTGACAGACAGCGGCTTGGCTGCCTCGATCAGACGGCGCATCAAAGGGACGTCGATATCCCCGTCTTTCGTCAGGCAACCAAAGACTACGCCATGCACCTTCAACTGCTTGCACAGTTCGATATCCAGCAACATCGACTGAATCTCTGCCGGTGTATAAAGGAAGTCGCCTCCACGCGGACGGATAATCACATTTATATCGATAGACGAAGTGAGTGCCTGCGCCGTCCGGATCTCCCCATAGCTGGGTGTCGTTCCCCCTTCCGGAATTCCGGCACAAAGTTCCACACGTTTAGCTCCTCCGGCTTCTGCTTCCACACAGCTTTGTGCGGAGTTGGCACAAATTTCGATAATACGAGTCGGTTTCATACGATTTTTACCTTTATTGTTTCTACTATATACAAAGATAAAACTATTATGCGAAACTTCCCTATATTCCCAGGAGAGAGATGCCGAATTGCATGGGCATCCATCTCAAAACGGATGCCTGTCAATGCGGAAACGGATGCCTGTCGAACTTCAAACGAATACCAACCTGAATAAAACCTTTCGCCTCCAACCTGAACAAGACACAAAAAATCTGCCAAGTCTGCCAAGTCTGCCGGGCCTTCTTAAAAAAGAGACATTTTACAAAGGATGTGTAACAAAAGTAAACAAACAATTATAGATCAATATATTACCATATAGAACAAAAGGAGAAGATAAAACTTAAGGTCACAAAACAAGGTTCTTCCACGGACATTTATCTGTTACTTTTGGCTTGATCCAAAAGTAACCAAAAGATCAAGGCTTAACCGTCTGGGCTACTCCGGGCAAAGGCTACGCTGTCGCCTGCGAAACTCGCTTCGCTCAGACAGCGCAGGCTCCGGACGCTCCGCCTTTACCCTCCGCTTGACGCCCATCCGCTTAGGCCTTTCATAGAAAGCTACGCTTTCTCTTAGGATGGCCGATACCGACGGTTCTTTTGTAGAAAGTACGTCAAAATCCCCTTGTTCCGAAACACCCTCACAAGTGCGAGGACAAGCACGGAGGCAAACACAGGGACAAGCCCGTTCCCGCACTTGATGCGGGATCGCAGAGAAGCAGGCGGTATCGGCCATCCCCAAAGAGCCGTCAGGCTCTATCTCCGGCCTAAGCTGGTGAGCGTTAAGCGTAGTGACCGCAGTGAGCGTCCGGAGCGTCTGCTGTTTGAGCGAAGCGAGTTTCAGACGCGACAGCGAACGGAGGGAACGGAGTAGCGAAGCAGCTTAAGCCTTGATCTTTTGGTACTTTTGGATCAAGCCAAAAGTAACAAAGAAATTGTCCGTGAAAAATTATTTTTCCACCCTCAAACTAAACAAAAATAAAGGGAAATAATAATAACGTAATAATAATCAAAACATTACAAACAAATCATTCTATATCCCCTCCTGGAAAAAGGTATAGGCAGATTTAGCAGACTTGGCAGACATTCTGCTTTTTTATTCCTATGAAAGCAGGGATATAAAAAGTAGCCTACAACTCTGTAAGTGCTTTCCAAAGGGAATCCACAGGCACAGGAGCGACAATGCTGACCGGTTGTTTCGATACGGGATGGATGAATTCGGCACTGCGGGAATGCAGGCTGATGCCACCGTCCGGATTAGAACGGGGAAAGCCGTATTTCAAGTCACCTTTGATAGGACAGCCCATCTTGGCAAGCTGGCAACGGATTTGATGATGACGACCTGTTTTCAGATCTACAGCCAACAGATAATAGTTTTCCGAGCGGGCAATCACCTTATAACGCAGGATCGCTTTCTTGGCATTCGGACGCTCCGTATCATAAGCATAGCTTTTGTTTTGCTTTTCGTTACGTACCAGCCAATTAACAAGTTCTCCCTCTTCTGACGGCGGACAATTCTTCACGATTGCCCAATAGGTCTTCTTTACCTCTCCAACCCGGAACATCTCGTTCAGACGGGCGAGCGCCTTGCTCGTTTTGGCAAATAACACGACACCGCTGACCGGGCGGTCCAAGCGATGCGTAACGCCGACAAACACGTTTCCGGGTTTACAATACTTCTCTTTCAGCCATGCCTTCAGCATGTCCGAAAGAGGAGTATCACCGGTTTTATCTCCTTGAACAATCTCGCGGCAAGTCTTATTCACCGCAATGATATGATTGTCTTCGTAAATAACCTCCATGATTTCAAATTTATGATTTATGATTTATGGATTTATGATTTTGCAAAACAAACGTCACCTACATAAATCATAAATTATAAATCATAAATCTCTTTACATATTCATACCGCCATCAACCTGGATCACCTGGCCTGAGACATAAGAAGACATATCGGAAGCCAGGAATGTAGCGATATTGGCCACATCCTCAGGCGTACCGCCACGACGCAAAGGAATTTTCTTTGCCCATTCTGCCTTTACTTCTTCCGGCAGACCGGCTGTCATATCTGTTATGATAAAGCCCGGAGCAATTGCATTGGCACGGATACCGCGTGAACCCAATTCCTGCGCGATAGACTTAGCCAGACCGATCATACCGGCTTTGGATGCCGAATAGTTGCTCTGGCCGGCATTACCGTGTACACCTACGACAGAAGCCATATTGATGATGCTGCCCGAACGCTGTTTCATCATCACCGGAGTACAAGCGTGGATGAAGTTGAAAGCAGATTTCAGATTGACACCGATGACAGCATCCCACTGGCCTTCGCTCATACGCATCATCAGGCCGTCTTTCGTGATGCCCGCATTGTTTACGAGGATATCCACACGACCGAAATCTTTTACGACTTCAGCTACGACATTGTGTGTTTCTTCAAAATTAGCAGCGTTTGAAGCATAGCCTTTTGCTTTTACACCCAATGCCTCGATTTCCTTCTGGGTAGCCAGACCGTTTTCGTCGATCACCAAATCCGTGAATGCGATGTTTGCACCTTCTGCGGCAAACTTCAATGCGATCGCCTTACCAATACCGCGTGCGGCACCGGTAACGATTGCCACTTTACCTTCTAATAATTTCATATTAATTCCGTTTTAAATTCAACACTTAATCAAGCAAGCACCCGTAGAATAGCCACCGCCGAACACGGTAATGGCAACCAGGTCGCCGTTCTTGAAACTATGATCATTCTGGGCATATACCAACGCTGAGCTTACCGAACCGGTATTTCCCAATTCTTCAATATTATGCAGGAACTTCTCTTCCGGCAGATTGAGCTGTTTAGCGATATTGGACATGATACGCATATTAGCCTGGTGGCCGATGAAATATGTTAGGTTGTCCAGCGTATAGCCATTTTTTTCCAGCAGATAGAGCACGTTCTTCGGCATATAGGTACAAGCCTGGATAAACACGTCACGTCCTTCCGGCATCATGATACCGCCGTCGCGCGGACGAAGGTGAACCGCATCCGGAGCCTTGCCCAGGTAACCGAGTCCTTGTGTATAGACATCCACGATCTCGGAATCCTTTTCCGAAACGCGTTCCTTCGAGATGAAAAAGGCTGCAGCCGCATCGCCCCAGAGGTGGCCGGCTTTCGGGTCCGTCTCATTATAGTAAGCCGAGTTCTTGTCAGCGGAAAGGACCAGCGCTTTCGTTGCTTTTCCCATAGCAAAATATCCTTCCACAACTTCCAATGCATTCAGGAAGGAAGAGCAGGCGGAAGAAAGATAGAGCGCTTTCGCATTTTCAATATTGAATTCGTGCTGGGCAAGATGAGCCGCAGTCGCTACCGTATCGTACGGAGAATAAGAGGCAGAAACAATCAAATCCACATCCGTAATATCATACGGTAATTTAGGTAGGGCGTTGCGAACAGCTTCCATACTCATCGTATTGATATTTTCCTCCGCTTTTGCCTTAGACCGGGAACGAATCCCTGTGCGCTGTTCAATCCACTCGCTGGTTAGCCCGTTTAACTCTAAAAAATGTTGGTTATCGACCCGTTCTTCAGGTACATAAAACCCTGTTGCATTAATAAACATTCCTCAGTATTGTGTTACTTTATCTTTATACCATTGAATATCAAATTCATTACATTATCTCTCCGTTTAATCCGCTGGCTGATATTATCCCCCATGATTCCACGTATATACGGAACTTCCAACCCCTTCAGGGCATGATGAAGAACGACCGCCGTAATCTCGGTATCGGGCATCGCAAAAATTCCTTCCTTCACTCCGGCTTCCAGAATTCCCTGTATCAATTCCGTCTCACGGATATCGAAGCTCTTCCTGATCTTCTCCACCCGCCAGATATCACGGAAAAAATTAGCTTTCAATGTCCCGTTACGAAACACCAACGCTTTGATAGCATCCAATCTTGCATACAGAAACGTCATCAACTTCTCGTCTGCCGGCAAGTCTTTCGCAGCCACATCCTGAAGCATCTTGTATAGTTGGTCCAGCTCGGACTCGACTACTGCCAGATAAATCTCATTCTTACTTTTAAAGTACGTGTAAAGCGTACGCCTTCCCTTTTTGGATGCCTGTGCAATATCGTTCATTGTCGTATTATCCACCCCCATGCGGGCAAACAATTGTCTGGCCACATCCACCAACATCTCACGTGTTTTAGAAACTGTCATCGGCATTTGTATTGCACATTTTGATTAAAACTGTGCGCAAAAGTACCGGAAAAAATAATAACTACCAAAAACATACTTACATTTTATCCAAACGAACCTTTATAATAGAGATATGAACCAATCATTCTCTAAAAAGGGCAGAACTTCTCTCAAATATCATTTTGCTATCCTTACACAGGTATTATAGCGCACGAAGAAACGTTAAAAAATATTACCCGCCATACTAATTTCCAAAATATGCCCTACTAATCCGATTTTGCCGGGGTAGTAGTGACATTTTGTTCAAACAAGAATCTTCCGACAAGAAGGGGCGCAGCTTAAAGAGATAAAGAAAACTGCTGAAAAATTTGTTTTATTAAAAATAAGTCGTACCTTTGCACTCGCAATCCAGAATGATTGCCACTATATCGCGGAGTGGAGCAGTGGTAGCTCGTTGGGCTCATAACCCAAAGGTCGTAAGTTCGAGTCTTGCCTCCGCAACTCAGTAAGCCTTCGGTTTTTCAGGATCGGAGGTTTTTTATTTTTTACTTCCTCTAAAATTTATTAGTTCTATTTAAACCCGGCATGAACTCTCCGGCACATTTGTTGTTATTCTATATATGTATTAAAATCAGAAAAAGAAGCAGACTTAATAACATATATAAATATGGCTATATAGATTATTACAAAATTCTGGGGGTAGACAAAGGCGCTTCGCAGGACGACGTCAAAAAGGCGTACAAAAAGCTTGCACGAAAATACCATCCCGACTTGAACCCGAATGATCCGGACGCTCACCGCAAGTTTCAGGAAATAAATGAAGCCAATGAGGTACTCAGCGACCCGGAGAAACGGAAGAAATATGACCAGTACGGAGAAAACTGGAAACACGCTGACGAATTCGAAGCCCAACAACAGCAATATCGCCAATACCAGAATGGACAAGGCGGAGGAGCCTACTGGAGCAGCTCCGGTGACAGCAGCGAATTCTCCGACTTCTTCGAACAGATGTTCGGAGGCATGGGCGGCAGAGGCGGACGCAGCCACGGTTTCCGCGGGCAGGACTACACGACAGAGTTGCAGGTCTCTTTGGCAGACGCTGCCCAAACACACAAGCAGATCATCACCGTAAACGGTAAGAACCTGCGTATCACCATCCCGGCCGGTATCGCCGACGGGCAGACCATCAAGCTGAGAGGACAGGGAGGACCGGGTGTAAACGGCGGACCGGCAGGCGATTTGTATATCACCTTCCACATCCCGGAAGACAGCCGGTTCAAACGGGTGGGTGATGACTTGTACGTCACCGCTCCTTTGAACCTGTACACCGCCATTCTCGGTGGCGAACAGATCGTCGAGACAATGGACAGCAAAGTCAAACTCAAGGTCAAACCGGGAACCCAGAACAACACGAAGGTACGGTTGAAAGGAAAAGGATTCCCCATTTATAAGGAAGAAGGGAAGTTCGGTGACATGATAGTGACCTACTCCATCGACATCCCGACCAACTTGACGGACAAACAAAAAGAATTGTTCCGCGAAATACAAAGTCTTAATTAAAAAACGAGATTGTTATGCAAACAGATTTAATCATAGTCAGTGAATACTGCCGAATATGCCATATCGAACCATCGTTTCTCTACCTGTTACAGAAAGGTGGCCTGATAGAGATAGACACAGTAGAAGGGGAAAGTTACCTGCCTGCCTCCCAATTGTATGACGTAGAACGATATACGCGTATGTATTACGACCTATCCATCAATATTGAGGGGATCGATGCCATCCACCATTTGCTGGGCCGGGTGGAATCCCTGCAACAGGAAGTTAATCGGTTGAAAAGCAAATTAAGGCTATACGAAACAGAAAATCATGATTCGATTGAAGATTTATAAGCTGTCAAAATGCTGTTTCTTAAAGCTTGAGAACCGGGGTACAAGAATATTCAACAAACTATTTGTAAATAAATTTGGATTATAAGAATATTTTTGTACCTTTGCACTCGCAATCCAGAATGATTGCCACTATATCGCGGAGTGGAGCAGTGGTAGCTCGTTGGGCTCATAACCCAAAGGTCGTAAGTTCGAGTCTTGCCTCCGCAACCAGTAAAAGAGAATCAAGCAATTGGTTCTCTTTTTTATTTATCTTTACCGCCAAATAAAAAGAGAGATGAGTCAGATAGAATTGATCCTGAGCCGCCACGGCGAGACGGAAGAAAACAAATTACATATTATGCAAGGCCAGCTCCCCGGCCACCTGTCGGAACTGGGCAAACAACAGGCCGAAGCACTGGCTGAAATGTTGGACAAGGAAGAGCTGGACGTGATCGTGTGCAGCGACCTCGCACGCAGCTATGACACAGCAATGGCCGTCGCCCGGCGGAAAGGGTTGCAACCGGTGGCGACTCCCCTTCTTCGTGAAATGGATTGGGGTGTATATACTGGGAAGGTAGCGGATGAAATGGATTTTACGACACTGCCGGAAAGCGTGGAGACCATAGATGCCCTGTATAAAAGAGCGGGAGATTTTGTCAACTTCCTGAAAAAGGAGTTTCCGGGAAAACGGATTCTGGCGATCGGGCATGGAGGCTTCAACCGTGCTATCATCGTGCAGTTGGAAAAACTGGCCCCAGAAAAGATACTGAGTTTACCGATCATGAAGAATACGGCATGCATGCGTTTCACGCTGCCGTAATCTCCCGACGGTTTATTTTCAGGCAATCGGCTTTATATCTGGGGATGGACGACACAGAAAGTACCCGATGATTTGCTGACAAGCTTGTCATCACAATAAATCTCGCATTCGCAAAAGTGAAGATGGCTTCCAGGCTTCACAACATAGCCTTTAGCAATCAATTCCTTCCCCCATGCCGCCCGCAAAAAGGATATTTTAAGTTCGGCGGTCAGCACGTCGCGGTCCAGAGGCAGCATCGTATAGGCAGCAAAACCGGCAATCGTGTCGGCAAGGGCTGCCAAAACACCTCCGTGAATAACGCCGCTATATTGCCGTTGCTCATCATGCAAGGGCATGCGGCTTCCACCCTTCCCTCTTCCACCACCGTAAAGTCAATACCCAGGTGATTGACATACGGATTCGTATTCACACGGCTTATCAGCCGTTCCTTCACTTCCTGATCCATATCATACGGTTATTTAAATCATTAGCGGATGGTGATCGTACAATCTTCCAGGCTGTCGATAATGGCGAGGCTTTCCACACGTACATCCGCATCATTCAGCACATCGCGTCCCTTCTGGAAGGCTTTTTCGATGATAAAACCCATTCCTTCCAGCTTGGCTCCGGACTGTTTTACCAGATCGAGCACTCCCATTGCGGCATTACCATACGCCAGGAAGTCGTCGATAAAAAGGATACGGTCGTCAGCTGTCAGAAAGTTATTGCTGATACACACCGTGTAATCTCGATCTTTTGTAAACGAATGGACAACGGTAGACAACATATTCTCCATCGTCTTCGGCTGTTTTTTCTTGATAAAGACGACAGGCAGATGCATGATATATCCCACCATGATCGCCGGGGCGATACCACTTGCTTCTATCGTCACAATCTTATTGATATCCGCATCCCGGAAACGGTAAATAAATTCTTCAGCCACTTTATAAAGCAGCATGGGGTCCATCTGATGGTTGATAAAGCTGTCAACTTTTAGAATCCCTCCCGGAAAACATCTGCCATCCTGCAGAATACGCTGTTTAAGTAATTCCATTTTTATTCTGTTTTATCTTCTTTGACTCGTATCAATACATTCGCAAAAATAGCGGCAAGACCCCCGGTCGTGATCCCGGAAGAAAAAATGCCCTTTATAGCTTCCGGTGCCGTATTCAGGATATCCGGCATCAGTTCCACCCCCAAGCCGAGCGAGAGGCTGACCGCCAAGACCAAAGTAGCCTTCCGGTTGATTTCCTGCGAAGCGATAATCCGTATGCCGGCAGCCGCAACCGTACCGAACATCAATAAGGTCGCCCCACCCAACACCGGGTCCGGCATCAAGGAAAAGACAACGCCAACAACCGGGAACAGTCCCAACAATACCAACATACCGGCGATATAATATCCGACATACCGGCTGGCAACTCCCGTCAGCTGGATAATACCGTTATTCTGCGCAAAGATCGAATTGGGGAAAGAGTTGAAAATCCCGGCAATAAAGGAGTTCACCCCATCCGCCAGCACACCGCCCGAAACACGCTTCAGGTAGCCCTCCCCTTCTATCGACTTACCTGAAATCATCGAGTTGGCCGTCACATCGCCAGTAGCCTCGATCGCCGTAATCAGGTACACCAAACCAATAGCGACAAAAGCGGAGAAATTCAGGTCCAGCCCATATTTGAAGGGCATCGGGATATTAAATCCCATCAAGCTTTGCGAAGAAGCCGCCGCCATATCGACCATACCGAGAAAGTAAGCCAGCGCATAACCGATGCACAACCCTAACACGATCGAACTCATACGGAGATACTTGTTCTTGCAACGATTAAAGAACAAGACACTCAGCAACACTGTCGCCGCCACCCCTATATTCCGGATGCTCCCGAACGTCCCGTTATCCATCGCACCATAGCCACCGCCACATGAAACGATTCCGACCTTGATTAGGCTAAGTCCGATCAGCAGCACCACGATACCCGATACTAGCGGAGTAATGATAGAACGCATATACTTGAATGTCCGGCTAATCACCATCTCGATCGGAGCCGCCGCAATACACGCCCCGAATATAAGAGGCAGTCCTCCCGCCAGTCCAGCCGTTATGATCGGACCGATGAAAGAGAAACTCGTTCCCTGGATACAAAGCAACTTCGCCCCTACCGGGCCAATTCGGCGACACTGTATGAATGTCGAGATACCGGATGCAAAAAGTGCCATCGAAACCAGGAAACCGGTCGTTTCGAGATCCAGCTTCAAGGCTCCGGCAATAATCAACGGAGGTGTAATGATCGCCACAAAGATCGCCAGCAAATGTTGCAAAGCGGCAAACAGGGCTTCTTTAAAAGGAGGACGGTCGTCTATACCATAAATCAGATCGGTCTTTTCGACCGGTTCAATCATTTCTTCCAACTCTTCCGGGTTCAGTTTCATATCTTTACTATTCGTCTATTATAAATTCAATTCTTTTAATGTTTCCCCTTTCGCATTCAACACACGAAGAGTCATCTCTTTCCCAAGGTTGAAGATGATATCCGTAAGGATCGGACGATGGTCGGAAGCGGCCGGTTCCTCCCATACAAGGGAGGAGATACGGGTAAAGGCAACCGTATCTTTCGCATAGGCTGCAATGTAATCAAGCGTTTCATCGGGTTTATCAGCAGGAAAAGTCGGCTTCTCCATATCCGTCAAGATCACAAAATCGTTCTTCAACTGCCGGATAAACTCCGAATCGGGATGCGCATTCATATCACCGGCAATAAAAAAAGGCTTGTTTGCCGAAGCCACCACCTGCCGGATGACCGGCAAGGAAAGCATCCGATCTTCCTCCGTCAACGAGAGGTGCGTACAGCAGTATATATACTTTTCAAATTCGACGACAAGCAGTGCACGGGCTTCCTCCCTTCCAGGCAAAGACAGGTAACGATAGCCGAGAGGCTTCTCCTTGCTCAACATGCCGATACCGTATTTCCCTCCGTCGTAATCAATTGCCGGGGCGTAAATATGATGCATCAGGGTGAGTCCGGCTATTTCCCGCAAAACATCTTTTCCTCCGCTACGGCCTGTCACACTGTCGAGCTCCTGTACGGCCACGACATCGGGGCAAACTTTATTGATCACTTCCGCCGTACGCCGGAAATCGGTCATATCGTCCATTCCTCTGCCGTTACGGATGTTATAACTCATGATACGCAACGTGTTATTTTCGCGTTCGCTCCTCTCCTTCGAGTAGACTTTCCCCAGAGGCAACAACATCATCAATGCTGCCGCCAGCCAAACCGCTTGTTTCATTTTATCGCTCTATTTACAAATTTGACGCAAAAGTAGTTATTTTCATTTGGAACACCATACATAATCCACGTTACCCGCCGGCACACCAGCAGCAGGAAGCTGGAAAGATTTCCGTTCCCCTGGCAGGAAACGGGAGTTCCCTCAGCGGGAAACGGATGTTTCCCCGGCAGGAAACGCAAATTTCCTTATAAGGGAACGGCAGGCAGCCCTACGGCTTTTTACTCAGAACAGGGCGTCCAACGTCCGTATCATAGCGTCAATATCCTCTTCCGTCGTATCCCACGAAGTGACAAGCCGTGCTTCGTTGACTTCTTCATTCCACATATAGAAGAAATATTTCTCTTGCAACTTCTTTAACGGTTCCGTGGGGATGGTAAAGAAAAGCTGGTTGGATTCTATTTTCTGGGTAAACCGTATCTGCGGATACTTTTTCAACGCTTCAGCCAAACGATAAGCACTATGATTAGCTCTTCTTGCGTTTTCCAGCCACAGGTCATTTTCAAGATAAGGGATAAACTGACAGGAAAGATAACGCAGCTTGGAAGCCAATTGAGCAGATTGCTTTCTGAAATACTGCAAATTTTCGGTTATTTCCGGACGGAAAGAGACGACTGCCTCTCCCATCATCATCCCATTTTTGGTTCCCCCGAAACTGAGGATATCCACCCCGGCGTCAACGGTTATCTCCCGCATCGAACAATTCAGATAAGCGCAGGCATTCGCCAAACGTGCACCGTCCATATGCAGATACATGTCATAAGAATGTAACAAATCGGCAATCGCCTTGACCTCCTCGATCGTATAAATCGTCCCCAACTCGGAAACTTGTGAAATATAGACAGCTTTCGGCTGTGAATGATGGCAGACACCGAAATTATGCAGCCGAGGTTTGATCAATTCCGGTGTCAGTTTTCCGTCCGGAGTCGGAATCGTCACGACAGCGCAGCCGGTCATACGGGCAGGAGCACCACACTCGTCCACATTAATATGAGCTGTTTCAGCACACAAAATACTATTAAACGGACGTGTCACTGCCTGCAAAGCTACAGCGTTCGCCCCCGTTCCGTTAAAAACAAAAAAAGGCGATGCCATTTCGCCAAACACTTCTCTTATTTTCGCTGTAGCTGCTGCTGTCCAGGGATCGTCACCATATCCTACTGCATGATTATCGTTCGCCTTTATCACAGCATCCATCACCAAAGGATGAACGCCCGAATTATTATCACTTGCAAAACTTCTCATTTCCGTTTAGAATTTTGCGCCAAAAGTAATAAAAATAAACGGGAGCACCTCTTGGATACCCCCGTTTATTTTTTCACATATTTATTTTAAACTTCACCTCAACTCCGATGAAAATCTTTCAAGACTTTCTGTAATTCCTGACGAGCGAAGAAGATACGACTCTTAACCGTCCCCAAAGGAACACAGAGCTTTTCTGCAATCTCATTATACTTGTAACCACTCAAAAACATGGAGAACGGAACCTTCAGTTCATCGTTCAGACTATTTATCGCTTTTGTTATTTCTTTGATCTGATAAGCACCGTCAGGAGAATCAAAACCTGAATCATTCACTACATCCAGATTATACAGGTCGACACCTTGGTCAACGACAGTCTGTGTACGAACGATTTTATGGTAATTATTTATGAAGATATTACGCATCACAGTTAAGACCCATCCTTTGAAATTAATATTATCTACAAACTTTTCCTGATTGTCCAAAACTTTCAGCGTTGTGTCTTGCATCAAATCCTGGGCGTCATCCCGATTTGCGGTGAGCATTAATGCAAAATTCATCATGTTTTCTTGCATGCTCAATAATTTTTTCTGAAATTGCAACGCATTCATATTACTTATTTTTTTATTTGTTTAATACCGGTTTGGCATTATCCTTCAGCATTGAAGGACATTACAAATGTAGGAATAATATTTTAATTACAATGCGGTTTGATGATTATTAATATTAAAAATCGTAACTTAATACATTTATAACAAACAGCTTTGAAAATGAGCAGTATTTACAAGTTTTCAAGCAACTAAAATACAAAATTCACAACATGTATGTTACAAATTCGTACAACATGTAAAAGAGATGGAGAATAATATAAAATGAAGAAAAATTTAGGACTTTTTTTAGCTATCATATTGGTCCAGATAGCCCCATTTATATCAGCGGCAGACACCTTGCACCCGTTAGTATATAAAATCGATATAAAAAAGGAGATAAGCAATACCACGCGCCTGTATCTTAGAGGTGGTCTGGCGGAAGCCAATGCCTTGGGGCAGATGCCGTCCTGATCCATATGAACACATACGGCGGCCAAGTGGATGCGGCAGACTCGATGCGTACGGCCATTTTGTACAATTCCATCCCAGTCTATGTCTTTATCGACAACAATGCCGCTTCTGCCGGAGCGCTCATTTCCATCGCATGCAAGAAAATTTATATGCGGAAAGGCGCAAACATCGGGCAGCCACTGTCGTGAACCAAACAGGGGCGGCCATGCCGGACAAATACCAGTCCTATATGCGCTCCATGATGCGTTCGACAGCCGAAGCGCACGGGCAGGATACAATCATTCAAAAAAACGATACTTTATACAAATGGAAACGAGATCCGTTGATAGCCGAAGCGATGGTAGACGAACGGGTGGCTATTCCCAACCTGATAGACACAGGAAAAGTCCTTACTTTCACAGCGCAGGAAGCTCAAAAGTGGGGATATTGCGACGGTATAGCCGAAAATCCGGATGAAGTAATCACGCAATATTTGGGATATAAAGACTACGAAATGAGAAGTTATACACCCAGTTGGCAAGATGATTTAAAAGGATTTTTAATGAACCCTATTTTTCAGTCTATTCTGATCATTATTATCATCGGCGGTATTTACTTTGAAATGCAAACACCAGGGCTGGGTTTCCCCTCTGCGGCCGCCCTACTGGCAGCAGTCCTCTACTTTGCACCACTCTATATAGACGGACTGGCGGCAAATTGGGAAATTCTGATCTTCATCATCGGCATTCTATTGCTCGCAGTAGAAATCTTCATCATTCCGGGATTCGGGGTTGCCGGAATAAGCGGTATCGTATTGGTTATCGGCGGCCTGGTCATGGGCTTACTGAATAACGATAATTTCGATTTCGAAGGAGTCAGCGGAAAAGAGATCGGGGAAGCGACATTGACGGTCCTGGTCGGATTAGTGGCGGCTTCGGCCTGATGATCTGGCTGTCCAATAAGATCGGACACCGGGGAATGTTCCGGAAAGTCGCGCTGAATACGGATTTGAAAGATGCTATATCATCTCCTGACCTATCTTCACTGGTAGGGAAAGAGGGAATAGCTACCACCGTATTACGCCTTCCGGGAAAGTTTCGGTCGACGGAGAATTTTATGACGGGGTTTCCGAATCAGGTTTTATAGAGAAAGGGGACAAGGTCAAGGTGGTCCGTTTCGAGAATGCACAAGTGTATGTAGAAAATCTTTAACACATTGTAAGGCGGCCATAAAGGTCGCCTCTATGCAGGGATGCGCTGATATAAGATATGTTTGTCGATTACGATATATTGCAGGGCGTCCATGGCCAGGAGGTCACTTAGGATATTCTTTGCGGTGTAATAATTGATCCGTCCGATCCGGCAAAACTGGCTGACATTGATATGGGATGATCATCCAGATAAGCAAACAAACGCTCCACAGGTTTGCTTATCTTCAATAAAGTCCCGTCCCGTTTATGCTTTTTCTGCCAGGCAAGCACCAACACTTCATTGGCCAATATATTTTCATCGGCAACCCTTATATAGGCTTTAAACTTGTTATCCTTATCAGGAGCCGTATGCGGTTTATCCGGACTGGGGCAATATATACTTCAAGAACCGTCTTGCCGTTCACCTCCCAGCGGGTCGCCTCAAAGGGGACTTCCGGGCGGGTATACATCCTGGAGGCTGCTTCAATCATATAATATTCTTCTTCGCTTCGCACACCAGAGATATTCCCATTATCTTTCACACCGATCAAAAGGCGTCCGCCGTCAGTATTGGCAAAAGCACTCAGCGTACGCGCAATCTTCTTACTGTCGCTCACTTCGAATTTAAAATCAAGTTGTTGGTGTTCTCCTTGCTCTATCAACGCTTCTATCGGATGTATCTTCTTCATTTTGGCAATTTTTTAGACCGGCAAAATTAAAATAAATACATAACTTTGCCAACGGAAAAACAACGAAAGCATGTCTCAAATACCATCTCTTATATCGGATCTTGCTGTCATATTGATTTCAGCGGGATTGGTTACCTTGCTTTTCAAAAAATTAAAGCAACCGGTCGTACTCGGATATATCGTAGCCGGACTTCTTGCCGGCCCTTCCATCACACAAATACCGACTGTCACGAATGTAGAAAGCATCCGCATCTGGGCGGATATAGGCGTGATCTTCCTTCTATTCGCTTTAGGGCTCGATTTTAGTTTCAAAAAGCTGATGAAAGTCGGCGGAACAGCAGTGATCGGGGCTATTACCATCGTGATAGGCATGATGACACTTGGCTATACTACCGGATTGTCATTAGGTTGGGGACATATGAACAGCCTTTTCCTCGGAGGAATGCTTTCCATGTCGTCTACAACGATTATCTTCAAAGCGTTCGACGACATGGGACTGCGCAATCAGCGGTTTGCCGGAGTGGTTTTCGGAATCCTTGTTGTCGAAGACCTGTTTGCCGTTTTACTGATGGTTTTACTGTCTACATTGGCAGTCAGCAAACACGTGGAAGGAATGGAGTTGCTCAACAGCGTGGTCAAACTGGGAGTTTTTCTGCTGTTCTGTTTCGTTATCGGCATTTATCTGATTCCCTCTTTTCTGAAAAAAGCCAGGACTTTCCTGAATGACGAAACCTTGTTGATCGTCAGTCTGGGACTATGCCTCGGAATGGTCATCATTGCCACGAAAGCCGGTTTTTCTTCAGCCTTGGGAGCTTTCGTTATGGGATCTATCCTGGCAGAAACGATCGACGCAGAACATATCGAACATATTATCAAACCTGTAAAAGATCTTTTCGGGGCCATATTCTTTGTCTCAGTCGGAATGTTAATCGATCCGGCATTACTGTGGGAATACAAAATTCCGATTCTGATCCTTACACTGGTCGTAATGGCCGGACAAATACTATTTGCCAGTTTTGGGGTATTGCTTTCCGGCCAACCGGTCAAGATAGCCATACAATCCGGTTTCTCTCTCGCTCAAATAGGTGAATTCGCTTTTATCATTGCATCGTTAGGACTGTCATTAGGGGTAACCGATAATTTCCTCTATCCTATTGTCGTGGCGGTTTCAGTTGTTACGACTTTCTTTACACCTTATATGATTCGTATGGCAGAACCGGCATGCCGGGCTGCCGATCAGGTCATACCGAAGTCATGGATGAAATTTCTCGAACGCTATTCTTCCGGCTCCAATACCATACACCAGAAAAGCGCCTGGAATAAACTGTTGAAGGCACTGGTCCGTATAGTCGGCACTTATACAGCCGTTACCCTTGTCCTGATCTTTATCTGGCTTCAGTTCATAGCACCTTTTATCATGAAGGAACTTCCGGGCATACGGGGAGCAGGGATCTCACTCGTTCTGATCCTGCTATTAATAGCCCCATGTTGCGTGCGATCATGATGAAGAAAAACCACTCAGCCGAGTTCCAACAATTATGGCTGGATAGCAAGTACAATCGGGGGCCATTGGTTTCATTGATCATTTTACGTATTATATTATGTATCGGCCTGGTCATGCTGCCCGTCGCCCGTTTGCTGAATGCCGCAGTCGGTATCGTACTGGCGATCGCAGCAACTGTCATAGTTATTGTCATTTTATCCAAACGGTTGAAAAGACAATCCATCCTGATGGAACGGCATTTCTTCAGTAACCTCTCCGCACGCGAATTGGAAAACGAACGGAAAGCACCGATCAACCAACGTTTTGCCAACCACCTGTTGGAACGTGACTTGCATTTAGCCGATTTTGAAGTGAAGCAGAACTCTCCCAGCATG
>ENA-OQJX01000495-OQJX01000495.1-human-gut-metagenome-genome-assembly--contig:-NODE-495-length-19967-cov-2.375454_pt1 | contig 19967 bp, 28 predicted proteins | sample MGYA00242615_ERZ504782 | MGnify/ENA primary metagenome ERZ504782 (study PRJEB26092, sample SAMD00036354) | human gut metagenome | host: Homo sapiens | study: EMG produced TPA metagenomics assembly of... | reverse complement strand
GGCATCTACGCCTTCCTGAACCGTCTGCTGATCCCCACCGGCCTGCACCACGCTCTGAACAACGTGTTCTGGTTCGATACCATCGGTCTGGGCGACCTGTCCCACTTCTGGGCTGGCGAGACCTCTGCTGATGTGGGCTGGAGCCTTGGTATGTACATGTCCGGCTTCTTCCCCTGCATGATGTTCGGTGTCCTGGGCGCTGCTCTGGCTATGGTCAAGACCGCTAAGAACAAGAAGGCTGCCATCGGCCTGGTTCTGTCCGCTGCAATCTGCGCCTTCGTCTGCGGCGTTACCGAGCCTTCGAGTTCGGCTTCATGTTCCTGTGCTTCCCCCTGTACGTTGTGTACGCTGCTCTGTACGGCATCTTTACCGTCATCACCTACTACTCCGGTTTCCGTGCCGGCTTCTGCTTCTCCGCAGGTGCCACCGACCTGGTGTTCTCCGCTTCCCTGCCCGCAGCTGCCAAGACTTGGATGATCATTCCTCTGGGCATCGCAGCCTTCGTGGTGTTCTACGCAGTGTTCTACTTTGCCATCACCAAGTTCGACCTGAAGACCCCCGGCCGTGAGGACGAGGACGAAGAGGCCGAGAAGAAGGTCGTTCTGGCAAACAACAACTATACCGAAGTCGCTTCCGCTGTTCTGGCTGCTGTCGGCGGCAAGGAGAACGTGAAGGAAGTTGGTTACTGCGCAACCCGTCTGCGCTTTGAGGTCAAGGATAACGCCAAGGTGGACGAGAAGGCTGTCAAGGCCGCTGGTGCTGCCGGTGTCATCCGCCCCAGCAAGAACGCTTGCCAGGTGATCATCGGCACCAAGGTCCAGTTCGTGTACGACGAGCTGAAGAAGATGCTGTAACGCACACAGCATTCTGAACGGAGTTTGTGCGGGAGACTGGTTGCTCCTGCATTCCCATAAAAGCCGCCGGGAGAAGGGCAGAGCCTGCCGCTCCCGGCGGCTTTTTGCGTTCCCGCGCGGAGTGTGCTATACTGGTTCAAAAGGCAGATACGGAGGAAAACCATGAGCAAAGTGTACAGCTGGCGGAAACTGAACGAAAAAGAACTGACGCGGGTCTATCTGGACGAAATGCGGCGGGACTTTCCGCCCACGGAGCTAAAGCCCCTGAGCATGATCCTGAACAGCGAAGCGGACGGCACCGCCCACACATGGGGCGTGTTCGACGGCGAAACACTGGCGGCGTACCTGCTCATGGTGCGCCCGGCAGGCAGCAGGGTGAGCCAGCTGGATTACTTTGCCGTGCTGCCGGAATACCGTTCTGCAGGGCTGGGCGCGCAGCTGCTGGCCGATCTGCCGCAGCACGAGCGCGGTGCGCAGGCCATCCTCATTGAGCCGAATGCCCGGATAAGGCGGAGGACGAAGCTATGGCTGTGCGGCGGCTGGGCTTTACTCCGGTGCGGCGCGCGGGACACCGGCTTCACCGAGCACCTGTTTGATGCATGGTTCCGCATTCTGGTGCTGGACTGCCCGGGTGCCGGTACCTTTGCGGACCGGCAGGCCGTGGATGCTCTGGTGGACTGCTACCGCCGCACCATCAGCGAGACCGAGTGGCAGAAGTACGTGCAGTTCTACTGCCCGGACGGAACAAAATACTGCTGAGCAGAAGGCGCTCTGTGCAAATTATGTGTACAGAGCGCCTTTTTGTCATATTTTTGTTGACAGACTCCCAAAAAGTGGTACGCTAAAAACACAGAAAAACGCTTTTAGAGGAGGGCAATATTATGGCAGAAAAAATGACCCGGCGTACCTTTATGAAGAGCGCAGCAGCAGCGGCTGCAGCAATCTCTTTGTCCGGCGTGCTGACCGGCTGCGGCGGCAGCGGTCAGCTGGCAGACGACGAGGTCCAGATCGGACCCTTCACCGTGAAGGTCTTTGGTCTGGATGTGGATCTGGGCACGGAATCCGGCACGGACAAGGGTGCCATCACCGGCAAGGTGAGACTGCGCTATGACGCCGGCGGCGGCAGCTGGCAGGGCGGACAGTACGGCGACATGTTCCAAGCTTCCGTGGGCGAAGCAAAGCTGAAGCAGGTATCCCCCGCCGGGACTTTCTTTGTCTCCGACACGCTGTTGGGTAAGCCTTTGCCACAGACGGAAAAAGATCTGAGGCTGAACTTCCCCGATGCAGAAATCAAGGAAGCTTACCGGAATGGTCAGCCTGCGGTGCTGAAGATCGTCATCAACGGCATCAGCGAGACGTTGTTCCTTGTCAAGAAGAATGGCGGCTATGCAGCCACCAAGACTCTGCCTTCCCTTACCACGGTTTGACCCGCAGACCCTTTTGCCCCGAGCATTCTTTTGAAAGAGTGCCCGGGGCTTTTTGTCGTTTTGCCCAGCCGGAAAATGGCATTTTCGGCATATTTATCCTGTTTGTAAAATTTGAGTACAGGCTTTTCATGCCGGCTTTACGCAGGCTTGACACAGCCGCCGGAGCCTGTGCAAAAGCTTTACCTCCATTTTGCGCGTACATGGTCGCAGCGCGCACGGCGGTGCGGTACAATTAGGCCGTTCCCAAGGAAAACACAAGAAAACATCGGCCGGAACGGCGTTCCGGCATTTATTGGAGGAAAAGAGTTATGAAAAAGATCACTCGTCGTTCGTTTATCACTGTCTGCGGCGCTGCTGCTGCAGCGATGGCTCTGACCGCCTGCGGCGGTGCAGCCTCTTCCACTGTGGCATCCTCTGCTGCGGAGTCCACCTCTTCTTCTGCCGCTGCTGAGACCGCTGCAGGCACCCTGTCCGGCAATGTGGCTACCGGCGGTTCTACCTCTATGAAGAACGTCATCGCAGCCCTGACCGAGGCTTTGCCGAGGTGGAGCCGGGGGTCACCGTCAGCTACGACCCCACCGGTTCCGGCGCAGGCATCACCGGTGCTACCGATAAGACCCTGGACATCGGCCTGTCCTCCCGCGCCCTGAAGGACGACGAGAAGAACGACGTGGACGGCACCACCGTGGCTCTGGACGGCATCGCCATCGTTGTCAACAAGGCCAGCAAGGTGGCAGACTTGACCGTGGACCAGCTGAAGCAGATGTTCACCGGCGAGATCACCAACTGGAAGGATGTGGGCGGCGACGACGGCGAGATCGTTCTGGTGGGCCGCGAGGCCGGTTCCGGCACCCGCGATGGCTTTGAGAGCATCGTGGACGTGAAGGACAGCTGCAAGTACGCACAGGAGCTGACCGCTACCGGCGCTGTCATCAGCGCTGTGGAGGCCAATCCTCTGGCCGTCGGCTACGCTTCCCTGTCCGCTGTGGGCGACACCGTCGCCATGGTCACCGTGGAGGGTGTGGAGTGCAGCGAGGACACCGTCAAGGACGGCAGCTACAAGATCCAGCGTCCCTTCGTGTTCGTCACCAACAAGAGCGTGACCCTGTCGGAGCAGGCACAGGCCTTTGTGGACTTTGCCACCAGCAAGGACGCTGCCGACCTCATCCGCACCGCAGGTGCTGTGCCGGTGAACGAGTAATTACCGGGTGGTTTGCCTGGGAAAGCTCCCCGGTGAACCGCCTGCCCCGCATCTGAACAAGAGTACTGCCGCGTCGGGCTGTCGTTTCTGCGGGCCGACGCGGCTTTTATAAAGGATTTCAGCTATGAACAAAAAATCCTATCTGAGCCGGGTGCGGCTGCCCCGCACCCCCGCCGAATGGCTGGAAGCGGTGATGAACTTCATCTTCTTCCTGTGCGGTATGCTGGCGGTGGGCTGCGTGGTGCTCATCTCGGTGTACATGGTGATCTCCGGCGTGCCGGCCATCCACAAGATCGGTCTGTTCCAATTTCTGTTCGGCACAAAGTGGGCCTCCACGGCAGCCCAGCCGCTGTTCGGCATCCTGCCGTTCATCCTTTCCAGCATCTACGGCACGCTGGGCGCTGCCATCATCGGTGTGCCCATCGGCCTGCTGACGGCGGTGTTCCTCTCCAAGGCCGCCGACCCCAAGCTGCGCACCGTGTGGTTACTGCCATCGAGCTGCTGTCCGGCATCCCCAGCGTGGTGTTCGGCCTGCTGGGCATGCAGGTGCTGGTGCCTGCCGTGGCAAAGACCTTCGGCAAGGCTTCCGGTGCCTGCCTGCTGAGCGCTATCGTGGTGCTTTCCATCATGATCTTGCCCAGCATCGTGTCCGTGTCGGTCACGGCACTGAACGCCGTGCCGCCGGAGTATGAGCAGGGCAGTCTGGCACTGGGTGCCACCGACACCGAAACATGGTTCAAGATCAGCATTCCGGCAGCCAAAAGCGGCATTGCCGCAGGCATTGTGCTGGGCATCGGCCGTGCCATCGGCGAGGCCATGGCGGTGATGATGGTGGCAGGCAACAGCCCCAACATGCCGGACAGTCCCTTCCGCAGCGTCACCTTCCTGACCACCGCCATCGCCAAGGAGATGAGCTATGCCGCGGTCTGCAGCGGCAGGCGCTGTTCAGCATCGCGCTGGTGCTGTTCGTCTTTATCATGATCATCAATGTTGTGCTGAACGTTGTGCTGAAGGGAGGAAGCCGCGATGAATAAGGCCTTTCGCCTTCCCGTCAGATGTGGAACCGGGTCATGACCGCACTGGTCTGGGCCAGTGCCGTTCTGGTGATGGTTCTGGTGGCCGGTATCATCGGCATGGTGCTGGTGCGGGGCATCCCCCACATCAGCTGGAAGTTCCTTTCTACTACTGCCAGTGTGCTGAAAAAGACCGACGGCATCCTGCCTGCCATCCTCAACACACTGTATGTCATTGTGCTGACATTACTGATCGTACTGCCTCTGGGCGTGGGCGCGGCGGTCTACCTGACCGAGTATGCTCCAACCGGCGGCTCATCGAGGTCATCGAGTTCACCAACGAAACGCTGGCGGGCATCCCCAGCATCATCTACGGTCTGGTGGGTATGCTGGTGTTCAGTCAGGCGCTGGGCTTCCAGACCTGTCTGCTGTCCGGTTCACTTACGCTGGTGGTCATGAACCTGCCCACCATCATCCGAACCACGCAGGAATCCCTCAAGACGGTGCCGCAGGCTACCGGGAGGGTGCCATGGGTCTGGGTGCAGGCAAGTGGCACATCATCCGCACCATCGTGCTGCCCTGCAGCATCGACGGCATCGTGACCGGCTGCATTCTGGCTGTGGGCCGCATCGTGGGCGAAAGTGCCGCCCTGCTCTTCACCGCCGGTGCCGCAGAGGTCATTGCCAAGAGCGTGGCCAAAGCCTACACCTCCAACGGTGCCACCCTGTCGGTGCTGCTGTACCTGCGTGCCTTTGAGGACGGCGATTTTGATTCCGCATGGGGCATCGGTGCGGTGCTGCTGGTGCTGGTGCTGGCCATCAACCTTGCGGCGCGGCTGGCAAAGACTAAGCTGAAACAGAAACAGTAAAATTTGATTTTACTGTTCAAAATGGCCTCCGCATTCGCTCTGGCCATGAATCGCGGAAAAATTATTTTTAATTTCGTAGATTTGAAAAATCTGCGGATTTTTCAAATCTACCTTTTCACGGGAAGGGTCGAAACGGTAAACTTCCTGTTGAAATTCAACAATGAGGTACTCTATGGAAAACACGAACATGCCGGTGATATCGGCAAAAGACCTGAACCTCTGGTATGGCGACTTCAAGGCGCTGAAAGGCATCTCGCTGGACGTGGGCGAGCGGGAGATCACCGCGCTCATCGGCCTTCCGGCTGCGGCAAGTCCACCTTTTTAAAGACCCTCAACCGCATGAACGACCTTGTGCCGAATGTGCGCATCGAGGCGATGTGCGGCTGAAGGGCGAGGACATCTTTGCCCGGGAAATGCAGCTTACCGACCTGCGCCGCCGGGTGGGCATGGTGTTCCAGAAGGCCAATCCCTTCCCCATGAGCATTTACGACAATATCACCTACGGCCCCAAGCTGCACGGCGTGCGCAATAAGGCTGAGCTGGACGAGCTGGTGGAAAGCAGCCTGCGGGGCGCGGCCCTGTGGGACGAGGTGAAGGACCGCCTGAAAAAGAGCGCGCTGGGCCTTTCCGGCGGCCAGCAGCAGCGTCTGTGCATCGCACGCGCACTGGCGGTGAAGCCCGAAGTGCTGCTGATGGACGAGCCCACCAGTGCTCTGGACCCCGGCTCCACCATGAAGGTGGAGGAGCTGATGAGTGAGCTGAAGAAAAACTACACGGTGGTCATCGTTACCCACAACATGCAGCAGGCGGCCCGTATCAGCGACCGCACCGCCTTCTTCCTGCTGGGCGAGCTGGTGGAAGTGGGCCCCACGGCGCAGATCTTCAGCGCACCGCAGGATAAACGCACCGAGGACTACATTTCCGGTCGGTTCGGTTAAAGGAGGAAACAGCTATGAGTATCCGTAAACAGTACGACACCGATCTGGAATCGCTGAAAAATTCGCTGACCGAAATGGGCCGCAACTCTGCCGATGCCGTGGAGAACGCTTTGGAAGCGCTCTGCGTTGCTGATGCCGATGCGGCTGCGGCCATCGTGAAGGGGGATGCCCGCATCAACAATATGGAGCGGGATATCGAGCACCGCTGCATGACGTTGCTGCTGCGTCAGCAGCCGGTGGCAGGCGATCTGCGCCGCATCTCCACCGCCATGAAGGTGGTCACGGATATTGAGCGCATCGGCGACCATGCCGCCGACATCGCCGAGATCATCCCCCACCTCGTTACCGTCCGCAAAGAGGGCGACCCGGCGGTAAGTCAGGCCATTGCCATGGGCAAAAAGGCCCACCAGATGATCCTGGATGCCCTCGATGCCCTGACGGCAGAGGACGAAAATGCCGCCCGCAGGGTGATCGCCGCAGACGACGAGGTGGATTACGACTTCAACGCCATCAAGCATCAGCTGGCGCAGGAGATCGCCGAAGATCCCGGCAAGGTGGACGCAGCGCTGGACCTGCTGATGGTCATTAAGTATCTGGAGCGCATCGGCGACCACGCCGTGAATGTGGCCGAGTGGGTGCAGTTTGTGCGCACCGGCCGCTATAAGGATGAGAGCATGTTCTGAGCATTTCCCTTCCTCATTTTTGAGGGTTCGTGTTTTCTTTATTTCTCCTGAAAAAGGCCGTTTCTGCCCGGTGCGGAAGCGGTCTTTTTCTGCAGGACGAAAATTGACTAAAAATTTTTTAGCTTTCTGCAATATTCCGGTGCGTCGGTTCGTATCTGAGGTGTAGGGCGGCAGGAGCCGCCATTCCCTGTGCGGCGGGCGTCCGACATCCCCCAGTCCCCGCCCGCCGCACCCTTTACGGAGGAAACGCAGATGACACAGACGAATCCTATCCTGCCGGAAGTCAGGGCCGGAACGGTCAGCCGCGAAGCACTGGTGCAGGCGGCACTCAAAGAGATCACCCAGAATTACCGCGAAGCAAGCCTTTCCAACGTGGCACGGGAGTACGGCGTTTCGCTGGCATATGTCAGCGAGTGCGTGCGTGCCCAGACCGGACGCACCTATAAGGAATTGCTGCAAAAGCACCGTATGGAGACCGCTGCCCGCCTGCTGCGCCGCAGCGACATGAACATCCAGCAGATCATTTCTCTGGTGGGCTACGAGAACACCAGCTATTTCTACCGCCTGTTCCACGAGCGGTATGGTCTCAGCCGCGGGAATACCGGCTGGTGCGCACCGGCCATGGCCGCGCCAGCGCATAAGGTACTTACTCTAAAAGCAGGGACTGCTGCACATCGTTTTAGCCGAAAGTGCAGCAGCCCCTGCTTTTTGCCGTTTTGGAGCATTTTAAGGTACTTTGGTGCGGGAACTGGATTTTTATGGTAATTTGTAGTACAATAAGAACAATTCTCAAAGTGCTGTGCCGGACCGAGCGCAGCGCAGAAAAGACGAGGTGGAATGAATGTTTCGTGGAGCAGTGAGAGGGGATCTGCCCCAGATCCTGAAGATCTACGCCCATGCACGTGCAGTCATGAAGGCATCCGGCAACCCGACCCAGTGGGGGATGATTTCCCGCCGCAGGAACTGCTGGAGGAGGATATCGACTCGAACCGGTTGTTCCTCTATGTGGTCAACGGCCAGATCGAGGCCGTGTTTGCATTTATTCTGGGGGCAGACCCCACCTACGCCGCCATTGAGGACGGCCAGTGGCTGGACGATACCCTGCCCTATGGCACGGTGCACCGTCTGGCATCGGCCGGAAAGCACAAGGGCGTGGCATCGGCAGTGCTGGACTGGAGCATGGAGCACTGCCAGAGCCTGCGTGCCGACACCCACGCCGACAACAAGATCATGCAGCATCTGCTGGAAAAGAACGGCTTTACCCGCTGCGGCATCATCCATGTGGCAGACGGCTCGCCCCGCTTTGCTACCAGAAGCTTGCCCCCACCCAGCCGCTGGGTTGAAAACAGAATACACCCCCAAAGAGCCCCGGTCTGCGGATGCAGAGCCTGCCATGCAGGACTGCGCACGCAGGCTTTTTTGTTTGCCCCCGCTCGCTCCGCCCTGCGCCGCTCGACGGTGACGGAGAAAACAAAGCCGCGAATGGCCAAACCTGTCCTTGCTACAAATACAGATCAACGGAAGACCCCCATGGACACCGACCTGAATGCAAATTTGTGAACGAAAAATGTCTGAAAACGCTTTCATTTCTCTGCCGTATGTGCTATAATAACACCCGTCCTTGTGTAAGAGACAGGAAGCTGTACGCCATTGGCGTACAATAGGAAAGAGGAGTGTCTATATGAAAACGTTGAATAAGGCAGTTGCCCGCTACAACGGCATCAGCCTGATCGTTCGCATTCTGATCGGCCTGTTCATCGGTGCGGTGCTGGCTCTGGTGGCCCCCGGTGCAGGCTGGGTGGGTGAACTGGGCAGCCTGTTCGTTGGCGCACTGAAGGGCATCGCCCCGGTGCTGGTGTTCGTGATCGTGGCAAGTGCTCTGGCACAGGGCTCTTCCAAGCTGGACCGCCGCTTCGGCACGGTCATCTGGCTGTACATGCTCACCACCTTTCTGGCTGCGGCCATCGCAGTGGCGACCAGCTTTATGTTCCCGGTCACGGTCGTGCTGGCAGACGCTGCCCAGTCGGACGTGGTGCCGCAGGGTCTGGGCGAAGTGATGGGCACTCTGCTCACCAACTTTGTGGCAAACCCCGTCAGTGCCATCATGAGCGGCAACTACATCGGCATCCTGTTCTGGGCCTGCATGTTCGGCGTGGCCATGAAGAAGATCGGCTCTGACACCACCAAGACCTTTATGGCAAACACCGCCGATGCGGTCTCCCAGATCGTGCGCTGGATCATCAATCTTGCTCCCTTCGGCATCATGGGTCTGGTCTACACCAATGTTTCCGGCAACGGCCTTGCCATCTTTACCCAGTACGGCAAGCTGCTGGCTCTGCTGGTGGGCACCATGCTGTTCATGGCCTCATCGTCTCCCCCTTCATCATGTTTATCTATCTGGGCTGCAACCCCTATCCGCTGGTGTTCCGCTGCCTGCGTGAGTCCGGCCTGACCGCCTTCTTCACCCGCAGCTCCGCCGCCAACATCCCCGTGAACATGGCCCTGTGCGAAAAGCTGGGTCTGGACAAGGATATGTACTCCGTCTCCATCCCGCTGGGCGCCACCATCAACATGGACGGTGCCGCCATCACCATCACCATCATGACGCTGGCCGCTGCTAACACCTTGGGCATTCAGGTGTCTCTGCCTGCAGCCATCGTGCTGAGCGCTATGAGCGCTCTGGGTGCCTGCGGTGCTTCCGGCGTGGCCGGCGGTTCCCTGCTGCTGATCCCCATGGCCTGCTCCCTGTTCGGCATCTCCAACGATGTCGCCATGCAGATGGTGGGTGTCGGCTTCATCATCGGCGTGGTGCAGGACTCTGTTGAGACTGCCCTGAACTCTGCCGGTGACGTGGAGTTCGCTGCCACCGCCGAGTATCATCAGTGGCGCAAGCAGGGCAAGTCCCTGCCGGAGTTCCTGACCGGTAAGAAGAACTGAAAAATTTAAAAATATAGAAAAGGGACTGTTGCCAAACTCCTTCCGACATCGCTTACGCGATGCCACCTCCCTCAATGAGGGAGGCTTCACAGCTTACCGTCATGTCAGGCTCCCTCCGTGAGGGAGCTGGCGTGGCGAAGCCGTGACTGAGGGAGTCCCTTGGCAACAGCCCCTTCGCTTTTTACGGGAAAAGATGTAACGGGCAGCAGGCGTTTTCATTACGGCCCTCCCGTGAAAAACAGAAGAGCAGCGGCCGCAGCCGCTGCTCTTCTGTAATAATAAAATAAATTTCCGCTGTTTATGACCTAGAGCAAAGCGGAGGGCAGCCTAAATCGTAAGTCAATCGATGACCTTTGCCTTCTGCAAAGCCACCAAAATCAGCGGGATGAGCACCAGCTGTGCCGCGATGCCCGGCACGGCGGTGAGCAGCGCGCCGGACAAAAACGCGCTGAACGGGAAGCTGGAACCGGTCAGGCCGGCCAGCACAAAGCGTACTGCACCCCAGACCAAACGGCCTGCCACCATGGCGGTGACAAGAGAAGCGTACATCATGGGCACGGTATGCTTCACCTTGTGCCAGAGCACGCCGGACACAAGGCCGTAGGCGGCCAGCTCAAAGGCCATGGCAATGGCGATGGGGAACATCGGCGGCATGCCGAACAGCACCGACCGCACCAGCGGAGCAATGAAGCCCACGGCAAGGCCCCATGGGCCGCCCAGCACAAAGCCGCACAGCAGAATGGGAAAGTGCATCGGGCACAGCATGTTGCCCACCTGCGGCACATGGCCGGTGATCATGGGCAGCACAAAGGCCAGTGCAAGGAACAGTGCAGCCAGCACGAGGCTGCGGGTGGTGGAATGGGGGTTCATTTTCATAAAAAGCTTCCTCCTTTGGCCAGACAAAAAAGAGGTCTGCCCGGCTTACAAGCCAACGGCAGACCCCTTCGTGGTGTCTATAGCAGCAAAAATAAGATGGCAGAACGCAAAGGCCCCCTGTGGGCTTTGCGCTGCACCGCTGCGTAAGCGCAGCGGTGGATAAAATGCTCCATCAGGATGGAGAACACGGACTTCTGTCCGCGCACCCGGCTTCCTGCCGGAATCTGTGAAAAATATAGCAGATGCCTCTGGCTTTGTCAAGATACGGCAAAAAGCCTGCAATTTAACCAAAAAGCGGCAAATTTCAATGAATATTTCCCCGCGTGTGTACATTTTGCATGAAGAAGCTTGACCTTTTTGCATAGAATAGCTAATATAAACTTGAAAAAGAGCGCGCTGCGGGCAGCAGGACTGCACCGGCGCTGACGAAAGGCTTTTTTGAACATGTGCAAATCTGAGGTTCATACGGGAGGACCATCATGACAAATGCAGAAAAACTTACTCTGGCCAAGCACGCCTGCCACATCCGCATGGGCGTGATCGAGGGCACGCACAGCGCAAAGTGCGGCCATCCGGGCGGCAGTCTGGATATCGCCGAGCTGCTGAGCTACCTCTATTTCGTGGAAATGAACATTGACCCGAAGGACCCCAAGAAGGCCGACCGCGACCGTCTGGTGCTGTCCAAGGGCCATGCTGCACCGGCACTGTATGCAGCGCTGGCAGAGCGCGGCTATTTCCCGGTGGAAGACCTTAAGACCCTGCGTAAGATCGGCAGCTATCTGCAGGGCCACCCCAACATGAACGAGACCCCGGGCGTGGATATGTCCACCGGCAGTCTGGGTCAGGGCGTGTCTGCCGCCTGCGGCATGGCACTGGGTGCCAAGCACGCTGGTAAGCCCATCAACGTCTACACCATCCTGGGCGACGGCGAGGTGGAAGAGGGCGAGTGCTGGGAAGCTTCATGTTTGCCGCACACTACGGCCTTTCCAACCTGTGCGTTGTGCTGGACCGCAACCATCTGCAGATCGACGGCACCACCGAGACCGTGATGAACAGCGCCCCGCTGGAAGAGAAGCTGAAGGCCTTCAACTTCAATGTTGTCACCATCGACGGCCACGACTACGACCAGATCGAAGCCGCCATGCAGGCATTCCATGCAGAGACTGCAAAGCCCACCTGCATCATTATGGACACCACAAAGGGCAAGGGCGTTTCCTATATGACCAACTCTGTGGACTGGCACGGCAAGGGCCCCAACGATGACGAGTACAAGATCGCAATTGAGGAACTGAACGCCGCATACGCCGCACTGGAGCAGGAGGAAAACTAAGATGGCAGATGTGAAGAAGATCGCTACCCGTGAAAGCTACGGCAACACCCTGAAGGAGCTGGCCGCCGAAGGCCACGAGGATCTGGTGGTGCTGGACGCAGACCTTGCTGCTGCCACCAAGACCGGTATGTTCCGCAAGGCTTACCCGGATCGTCATTTTGACTGCGGCATTGCCGAGGAAAACATGATGGGCGTGGCTGCGGGCCTGTCCACCATGGGCTACGTGCCCTTTGTTTCCAGCTTTGCCATGTTCGCCGCCGGCCGTGCCTTTGAGCAGGTGCGCAACTCCATTGGCTATCCCCACCTGAACGTGAAGATCGGTGCCACCCACGGCGGCATCTCGGTGGGCGAGGACGGCGCTTCCCATCAGTGCTGCGAGGACTTTGCCTCATGCGCAGCATCCCCGGCATGACCGTGATCTGCCCCGCCGACGATGTGGAGGCCCGCGCCGCTGTGCGTGCTGCCTACGCAATGGAAGGCCCCGTCTATCTGCGCTTTGGCCGTTTGGCTGTGCCTGTGTTCCACGATGCCGAGAACTATCACTTCGAGATCGGCAAGGGTGAGCAGATCACTGAGGGCAGCGACATTGCCATCATCGCCACCGGCCTGATGGTCAACGAAGCCCGCATTGCCGCGGAGCAGCTGGCCGCTGAGGGCATCCATGCCCGGGTCATCAACATCCACACCATCAAGCCTCTGGACGAGGAGATCGTCCTCAAGGCTGCAAAGGAGTGCGGCAAGGTCATCACCGCCGAGGAGCACAATGTCATCGGAGGTCTGGGCGAGGCCGTCTGCGCCGTGCTGAGCGAAAAGCTGCCCACCCCTGTGCGCCGCGTGGGCGTGCAGGACGTGTTCGGCTGCTCCGGCCCTGCATGGGACCTGCTGAAGTTCTACGGTCTGGATGCCGCTACCATCTGCAAGACTGCCCACGAAATGCTGGGCAAATAAAGCTGTCCGGAATATTATAAGAGCTGAAGGGCTGCTGCACGTTCGTTCAAAACGAGGTGCAGCAGCCCCTTTTTGCGTTCATTCTTCGCCCAGCAGCTTTGCACGGCTGGCGTATACAGCGGTGAATACCTCCCGCAGCCGTTGGATCTCGGGACGCGGGTCGTCCCGCAGGGTCAGCAGACAGGTGTCCGGCAACGGCAGCTGCAGCGGCAGATACCATGCAGCCGGAAAGGCTGGGTATTTCATCGGGCACAAAAACATGCCGCGCCCGGCAAGCAGATCGTTGTAAACACACTCGTAGTTTTCCACCATGTGCCAGCTTGGTGCGGAAAACGGCAGGCCGGGCTGAACAACGGCAAGATCCACCATTTCCTGATACAGCGGCTCATAAAACAGCTGCTGCCCGGCAAGATCGGCCAGCGCCAGAGCGCTGCGCCCTGCGAGCGGGTGCTCCGGCGATACGATCAGGTAAAAGGTGTTGTGCAGGATGGAGGTGCGCTCGATCTCCGGCTGCAGCGGCCCAAGGCAGATAGAGGGCTGCGTCTGCCTCGTTGCAGAGCATTTCGTGGGGGTTGCGCGACACGGGCCGAGTGTCCACCGCAAACTCATATCCCGGCAGCGCGGCGTGCAGCCGTGCCATCAGGATGGGATAAATGGGATCCCGCTGCAGCAGCACCGGCGGCAGGCGCAGGGTCAGTGTGCGCCGCCGGGCAAAGCCCTTCAGCGCGGTGCGGGCGTTCAGGATGCTGCGATAGATCCCCTCCGCCTGCGGCACAAAGGCCCGGCCTGCTTCGGTCAGTGCCACGCGGGTGGTGCTGCGCTCAAACAGGGCCAGATCCAGCTCCTTTTCCAGACTGCGGATCTGGTAGCTGAGGGCGGGCTGGGTGCAGTACAGCTCCCGGGCGGCTGTGGTAAAATTCAGGGTCCGGCTCACGGTGAGAAAACACAGCAGCTGGTGGTCGTTCATCCGAAAAAAGCTCCTTTCTGTGCAGGGGAAGATCCGTCTGCTCTCAGTATAGCATGGCGGGAGACGGTTATAAACACTTTTTATTAGGATGACAAGATTTTTTTGTTTCCCTTTTACTTCGTTATATTTTATACTAAGTGCGGCGCGGGAAAAACTCCCGCAGAGACGAAGAGAAATTGATGAGAAGAAAGAGGAAATCCAAATGGAAAAGATCTCCCGCAAAGGCTTTTTGAAGGTCGCCGCCGCTGCCGCCATGAGCGGTGTCACCGCCGGTGCACTGGCTGCCTGCAACTCCGCAGCTTCTTCCAGCACCGCCGCTACCGGCGATGCCATCTACACCGCCGGTACCTACACCGGCACGGCCACCGGCATCGGTGAGGTGAAGGTGACCATGACCTTCAGCGAGACCGCCATCACCGAGGTGGTCATCGATGCTTCCAACGAGACCGAGAGCATCGGCGGCGTGGCCGCACCCACCCTGCAGGAGGCCATCATGGCCGCACAGGTACCGAGATCGATAACATCTCCGGTGCTACCGTCACCACCAATGCCGTCAAGAAGGCGGCTGCCAGCTGCATCGAGCAGGCCATGGGCGTCAAGGCAGACGGCGCAGACAGCTCCGCTGCCGCTTCGGAGAACGACTGGCTGGGCACTGAGCCGGAGATCGACGAGAGCAAGGTCACCAAGACGGTGGACGTGGATGTGGCCGTGGTGGGCTGCGGCGTTGCCGGTGTGGCAGCTGTGCGCAGCATCGCCGAGGACGGCGGCAAGGTGGCAGCCTTTGAAAAGGCTGACGGCCCCCAGTGCCGCAGCGGCGAGTATGCCGTCATCAACGGCAATGTGCAGGCCAAGTGGGGCCGCAACACCTGGACCCGTGAGCAGATCGACGAGATCGTGGACTCTCACATGGTGGAAAGCACCTACCGCTGCAAGCGCTCTATTATGAGCAAGTGGGCCCACAACATCGGCGATGCCTTTGACTGGTGGGTGGAAGCAAACCCGGATCTGTACTACGCCGAGACCACCCGCAGCGCCATCCCCGACGAGAATGCAAACAACTTCCTAATCCCCATTTTCTACCCGCTGCCCGAGAACTACGACTGGAAGCAGGAGCGCTTCCCCTGCTACCCCACCTCTGTGGAGTTCCTGCCTAACCAGTCCGTCACCGTCAATGCCAACATGCAGAAGGCCGTTGACACCGGCAACGTGGACACCTTCTACGGCTGCTTTGTGGAAAAGCTCATCATGGAGGACGGCCGCTGCGTGGGCCTGTATGCCCGCGATGCTGCCACCGGCGAGTACATCAAGTGCAACGCCGCCAAGGGCGTCATCCTGTCCACCGGCGATTACTCCCAGAACACTAAGATGCTGCAGCATTTCTGCCCCGAAGTCATTGAGAACAACATCCAGTGCCTGTTCACCAATGTGGACGTGGAGGGCAGCTTCACCAATCAGGGCGACGGCATCCAGCTGGGCATGTGGGCAGGCGCTCAGGTGCAGCAGAGCCACGCACCCATGATCCACCATATGGGCGGCGGTGCCGACCTGTCCGGTGTGGGCGTCATGGGCAACGCAGGCTTCCTGAATCTGGATCTGAACGGCAAGCGCTTCATGAACGAGGACCTGCCCGGCCAGCAGCTGGAAAACCAGATCGAGCTGCAGAAGAACCGCGAGAGCTGGCAGATTTTCGACTCCAACTGGCCCCAGCAGCTGCCCTACATGCCCGCAGCCCACGGCGGTGCCTGCTACTACGAGGACTACGCCAGCGAGGCAGAGGGCCCCAAGAACAACACCACCTACCGCAACTACAAGAGCCCCTATCAGCTGGAGGCAGCCGTGGCCGATGGCCGCGCTGTCAAGGCTGACACGCTGGAAGAGCTGGTGGCAAAGATCTACCCCGATGACACCGCTGCCCAGCAGACCGCTCTGGAGTCCATCCAGCGCTACAACCAGCTGGCCAAGGACGGCTACGACGAGGACTTCCACAAGCCCGCATCCCGCATGTGGGCGCTGGAGAACGGCCCCTTCTACGCCGACAAGTTCACCACCGCCCTGCTGCTGGTCTGCATCGGCGGTCTGGAGAGCGACGAGAACTGCCACACCTTCGATGCCGACCGCAACGTGATCCCCGGCCTGTATGTGGCAGGCAACGTGCAGGGCAACCGCTTTGCCACCGAGTACCCCATCGGCCTGAAGGGCGTCAGCCACTCCATGGCCATGTACTACGGCTACGTTGCAGGCAAGAACGCCATGCAGGAAGTCTGAGCCTGACAGCACAATAACATAACCATTCCCCGCCCGGAGCAGTATTCTTTCTTCCTGCTCCGGGCTTTTTTGTGCCCCAATGTGACCCGGTTACGGAAAAACCCTGGTATTTGGGGTATACTGATGCCATAAGAACAATCACGAACGAACCCTTTCAGGAGGTAGAAATATGGCAGTTGTTACGATCACGAAGGAAAATTTTGAGCAGGAGGTACTGCAGAGCGCAAAGCCTGTCCTGCTGGACTTCTGGGCCAGCTGGTGCGGCCCCTGCCGCATGCTCAGTCCCGTTGTGGACGAGGTGGCCGAGGAGCGCACCGATGTGAAGGTGGGCAAGGTGAACGTGGACGAGCAGCCGGAACTGGCCGGCCAGTTCGGCGTGATGAGCATCCCCACCCTGCTGGTGTTTGAGCAGGGCAAGCTGGTGCGTCAGGCCGTGGGTGCCCGCCCGAAGGCCAGTGTGCTGGACCTGCTTGGGTAAATATGCGTGCTGAAAAGGAGCTGTTGCGCCATGCGACGGCTCCTTTTTTCTTTTCCCTGTACAAACGCACAGAAAAATCGTATCATTGAGTTGGAAACACCGTCACTTTCCTACTTTACAACTTTACCGAGATAAAGTAAAATAAACTCAAGTAAGAAATGGGGGAACCGACAATGGAATTCAGCCTTGCAAACCTGCAGCCCAAGGAGCGCGCCTCCTTTGCGCTGCGCGCCTTGTACGAAGCGGCGGGCTGCCGCAAGTATCATATGGGCCGGTTTGAGGAGTACGGCCTGTATCAGGCCAACCGCAGTTTTTGTCGTCCGAGCAGGTCATCACCTTTACCGATCTGGATGGCCGTCTGCTGGCCCTCAAGCCGGACGTGACCCTCTCCATTGCCAAGACGGCACAGCCCGCCCCCAGCGAGACCCTGTGCTACTACTATCACGAGAACGTCTACCGCCCTTCCGCCGAGAGCCACACCTTTAAAGAGATCAGCCAGATGGGCCTTGAGATGCTGGGTGCGGTGGGCGAAGCACAGGTGCAGCAGGCGGTGTGTCTGGCGGCGCGGTCGCTGGATGCACTGGGGGCCGAGTGGGTGCTGGAAGTGAGCCACATGGGCTACCTGTTCGGCCTGTTCGACGCGCTGGGCGTGCCGGATGCCGCCCGCGCAAAGCTGCTGGAAAAGCTGCGGGAGAAAAACGCCCACGAGCTGCGGGCCTGCAGCCGGAGCAGCCGGTCTTGCCGATGCCGCCGATACCCTGTGCAGCGTGCTGAACCTCTGCGGCAGCTATGCCGATACCCTTGCAAAGGCTGCTGCCCTGTGCCGCAACGACGCCATGCGCGCGCGGTGGCCGAGCTGGAAGCGCTGGCTGTGCCGCTGGAAAAGGCGGGCGGCGTGATCCGGCTGGACATGACGCTGGCCGGTGAGATGGAATACTACAACGGCCTTGTGTTTCAGGCTACCTGAAAGCCCTGCCCCGTCCCCTGCTCAAGGGCGGCCGCTACGACCTGTTGATGCAGAAGTTCACCCCCGGTGCCGGTGCCATCGGCTTTGCGGTCTATCTGGACGAGCTGGACCGCCTGAGCGCCCCGCTGCCGCCGGTGCAGAAGAACAGCACCGACAGGGTGATGCTGAACGTGGCTCTGCCCAAGGGCCGTCTGGGCGATAAGGTGTATAACCTGCTGGCGGGCATCGGCTACGGCTGCCCGGAGGACTACAACACCACCCGCAAGCTGGTGGTGGAAAACCCGGAGGCCGGCATCCGCTACTTCCTCGTCAAACCCAGCGATGTTGCCATCTATGTGGAGCACGGTGCCGCCGATGTGGGCATCGTGGGAAAGGACATCCTCACAGAGGCTTCTGCCGATGTGTACGAGCTGCTGGACACCGGCCTTGGCAAATGCCGCATGTGCGTTGCAGCCCCGGCCGATTACAAGGACGACCCCAGCCGCCCGGTGCGGGTGGCCACCAAATTCGTCAACATTGCAAAGAGCTACTACGCATCCATGGGGCGGGACATCGATATCATCAAGCTGAACGGCTCCATTGAGCTGGCCCCCATTCTGGGCCTTTCGGACGTCATCGTGGATATCGTGGAGACCGGCACCACCCTGCGGGAGAACGGCCTGAAGGTGGTCACCGAGTTCATGCCCATCTCGGCCCGGTTCATTGCCAACAAGGCCAGCTACCAGTTCAAGCACGCCGAAATGGACACCATGCTGGAAAAGCTGCGGGCGGAACTGCAGAACAAGGAGGAAGCAAAATGATCAAGCTGTATAACTTTGACGAGCTGAAGCCCGAAGAGATCCTGAACCGCGACATCCGCGCGGAAAAGAACGTAGAGGATGTGGTGGACGGCATCATTGCCGATGTGCGCGCCCGGGGCGACGATGCCTGAAGGATTATGCGCTGAAATTTGACGGCGCGAAGATCGATGCCCTGCAGGTGACGCAGGAGGAGATCGACGAAGCCTTTGCGGGCATGGACCCTACTTCCTCGAAACGCTGCGCGAAGCCGCCGCCAACATCGAGAGCTTCCACCGCCAGCAGGTGCACAAGAATTTTGTGGTGAACGACAAGCCCGGCATCGTGCTGGGCCAGAAATATACCCCCATTGAAAAGGCCGGTGTCTATGTGCCGGCGGCACGGCGGCTATCCCTCCACCGTGCTCATGGACGTGATCCCGGCAAAGGTGGCAGGCGTGTCCGAAATCGTCATGACCCACCCCCGCCGGAAAGGACGGCAGGGTGAACCCGGTCATCCTTGCCGCCGCTGCCACCGCAGGCGTGACCAAGATCTTCAAGACCGGCGGCGCACAGGCTGTGGCGGCTCTCGCCTACGGCACCCAGAGCATCCCCGCGGTGGATAAGATCGTTGGCCCCGGCAACATCTACGTTGCCACCGCCAAGCGCAAGGTGTTCGGCAAGGTGGGCATCGATATGATCGCAGGCCCCAGCGAAATTCTGGTGCTGGCCGACGGCGGCTGCAACCCTGCATGGGTGGCGGCGGACCTGCTGAGTCAGGCCGAGCACGACAAACTGGCAAGCCCGGTCCTCGTCACCGACAGCCCGGAGCTGGCCAAGGCCGTGCAGGCGGAGCTGGAGGTGCAGATCCCGCAGCTGCCCCGTGCCGCCATCGCCCGCGCCAGCGTGGATGACAACGGCAAGATCATCCTCTGCACCGACTTGCACAAGGCCATTGAAGCCTGCAACATCATTGCACCGGAACATCTGGAAGTGTGCGTGGAGGACCCCTTCGGCGTGCTGAACGAGATCAAAAATGCAGGCAGCATCTTCCTTGGCCGCAACGTGCCGGAAGCGCTGGGCGATTACTTTGCAGGCCCCAACCACACCCTGCCCACCAGCGGCACCGCCCGCTTCTCAAGCCCCTTGGGCGTAGACGACTTTGTAAAGAAGTCCAGCTTCCTCTACTACACCCGGGAAGCGCTGGGCGAAGTAGCCCCCCGCATCGCCGATTTTGCCGAGCGCGAGGGCCTGCACGCCCACGCCCGCAGCGTGACCATCCGGTATGAGAAGTGACCCTCTCAGGCGCTTGCGCGCCAGATTCCCTTTCGTTCACCCGCGGTGACATCTTCCCCCGGCCGGGGGAAGTCTTTCCTCGAAGGGGAGCTTTGAGAGTGGAAACCGTAAGATGCAAAAAAGCTCCCCCGTTTGGGGGAGCTG
>ENA-OQJX01000494-OQJX01000494.1-human-gut-metagenome-genome-assembly--contig:-NODE-494-length-20101-cov-2.489887_pt1 | contig 20101 bp, 20 predicted proteins | sample MGYA00242615_ERZ504782 | MGnify/ENA primary metagenome ERZ504782 (study PRJEB26092, sample SAMD00036354) | human gut metagenome | host: Homo sapiens | study: EMG produced TPA metagenomics assembly of... | reverse complement strand
GCTGGTGTGTCTTTTTCGTAGGGCGTTGCCCTACGCTATATAATTAAGCCTTTCAGGGCACCCCAATAAATATATAATTGTAAGGCTTTCAGCCTAACTGCAAAATTCCCATTTAACCGATAAATTCCCATTTAACGAATGAAATATATAAATAAAGAATTATGAATAAAAGACCATTTATCATCTTATCAGCTTTTCTGTTGCTATTTTCCTTGATAGAAAAAGGGCAGGCTACAGAAACTTACCGTCCCGAGACATCGGTTGCCGGATTCATCCAGCTTCCCGGTAGCGGGCGACAAGTCTATAATTTCAATCCGGGATGGCGCTTTTTCAGAGGCGATGTCCGGGGAGCAGAAGCGGTAAACTTCGATGACCGTTCCTGGAATGTCGTTTCCACCCCTCATACCGTAGAGTTGATGCCGGCCGAAGGAAGCGGATGCCGCAATTATCAGGGACCGGCCTGGTACCGTAAACACTTTGTCCTCCCCGCTGAAACAAAAGGGCAACGGGTGGTGCTTCATTTTGAAGCAGCTATGGGCAAACAGATTCTTTATCTGAATGGTAAACGCATTCAGGAACATCTGGGAGGTTATCTGCCTTTTACTTTAGACTTGACCGCCAATGGCGTACAAGCCGGAGACTCCTGTCTGCTCGCTGTTTTCACGGACAACAGTGATGACAAATCCTATCCTCCCGGAAAACGTCAATATACATTAGACTTTGCTTATCATGGTGGCATTTATCGTGATGTATGGATGATTGCCAAATCTCCGGTAGCTATTACTGACGCTATTGATTCACAAATCGTTGGCGGTGGAGGTGTATTCGTTCATTTTGATAAGATCAGTGACAAGAGTGCGCAGGTATATGTAAACACCGAAGTTCAGAATGACGACACCCGTTCCGAGTCAGTCACTGTAGAAACGACTTTGACAGATGCGGATGGAAAAGTAATCAAGCGTAGTTCAGGAAAACTTTCTTTAAAGCCGGGAGAGAAGAAATCCATCCGTCAACAGATGGAAGTAAAGAATCCTACTCTTTGGTCACCGGATACACCTTATTTATATAGGGTACAATCACGTATTAAAAAAGGAAATAAATCCATTGACGGAGGCATTACCCGTGTCGGTATTCGTCTGGCAGAATTCCGTGGTAAAGACGGATTCTGGCTGAATGGCAAACCTTTCGGACAACTGGTAGGAGCCAACCGCCATCAGGATTTTGCATACGTAGGCAATGCTTTGCCGAACTCACAGCAATGGCGTGACGCCAAACGTCTGCGTGATGCCGGATGTACCATTATTAGGGTAGCCCACTATCCCCAAGACCCAGCCTTTATGGATGCCTGTGACGAGCTCGGTTTGTTCGTGATTGTCGCTACTCCGGGATGGCAGTATTGGAACAAAGACCCGAAATTCGGGGAGTTGGTTCATCAGAATACCCGCGAAATGATTCGTCGTGACCGTAATCACCCTTCCGTATTGATGTGGGAACCCATCTTGAATGAAACCCGCTATCCGCTCGATTTTGCCTTGAAAGCTCTTGAGATTACCAAAGAAGAATATCCCTATCCAGGACGTCCGGTAGCTGCTGCCGATGTCCATTCGGCCGGAGTGAAAGAGCATTATGACGTTGTTTATGGCTGGCCGGGTGATGATGAAAAGGAAGACAAGCCGGAGCAATGTATCTTTACCCGTGAATTCGGGGAGAATGTAGACGACTGGTATGCTCACAACAATAATAACCGTGCCAGCCGCAGTTGGGGAGAACGCCCGTTACTGGTACAGGCTATGTCCTTGGCAAAGAGCTATGACGAGATGTACCGCACGACCGGTTTATTTATCGGTGGCGCCCAATGGCATCCGTTCGATCATCAGCGTGGTTACCATCCGGATCCTTATTGGGGCGGTATTTATGATGCTTTCCGTCAGAAGAAATATGCGTATGAAGTATTTCGCAGCCAGTCGCCGGCCAGCTCCAACACCCATTGGCAGAATGTGGCCCGATGATATTCATTGCTCATGAAATGTCACAGTTCTCCGATAAGGACGTAGTTGTATTCACAAACTGTGATTCAGTCCGTCTTTCTATTTATGATGGAACGAAAACCTGGACGAAACCGGTGGTTCATGCCAAAGGGCACATGCCGAATGCTCCCGTTATATTCGAGAATGTCTGGGACTTTTGGGAAGCACGCGGATATAGCTATACTCAAAAAAACTGGCAAAAAGTGAACATGGTTGCCGAAGGAATCATCGACGGAAAAGTGGTATGCACTCAAAAGAAAATGCCTTCCCGACGTTCCACCAAACTACGTCTTTATGTAGATACTCAAAAAGTGAACCTGATAGCTGATGGCTCCGACTTTATCGTCGTAGTTGCTGAAGTAACCGATGATAGTGGGAATGTGCGCCGTCTGGCAAAAGACAATATCGTTTTCACGGTAGAAGGTGAAGGAGAATCATCGGAGATGCTACTATTGGCGCCAATCCCCGTGCGGTAGAGTTCGGCTCTGCTCCGGTGTTGATTCGTTCTACCCGGAAAGCCGGAAAAATAAAGGTGAAAGCCCGCGTACAGTTTGAGGGCACTCAAGCTCCGACAGCTACTGAAATTGAACTGGAAAGCGTTCCTGCAGAACTTCCTTTCTGCTATGAGGAACAGACTTATGAAATACAAAGGACAACACCGTCCACTCTCAATGTAAACCCGGGCAAAGAATCATCTGAAGGAAAAGTGCAACTGACAGAGGAAGAACGCCAACGGGTGTTGGATGAAGTAGAACGTCAACAGACTGAATTTGGAACTGAAAAATAGTACGATAAAGTGATTAGCAGGTTAGTGATTAGAGATTAGCGGGGTGACCTGCCAACTTGTTTTTTATATGTTACTAAAGCACTATTCAAAAAAAAAGACTATCTTTGAGTACGTTTAATTCCAATTATAGCCATCAATGAGAAAACGGAATATTCTAATACTATTACTATCCATGATAGGCATGTATGCTTTTGCCTATCCAAATATGATTGTAGAACACTACACGGCTGAACGTGGTTTGCCTAATAATATCGTAAACTGTACATTAAAAGGACAAGACGGATTTATCTGGTTTGGTACCTGGTATGGACTATGCAGCTTTGACGGAAGTAAATTCCGTTCCTACGATAACCATGACGGCTTTTATTCCACAGATATTCCGCCGCGTAAAATTCAGCGTATCGTAGAAGATAAGAATGGTTTTCTGTGGATTAAGACTATCGACCGTAAGCTCTATCTGTTTGATAAACGGCATGAGAGCTTTCATGCCGTCTACGATGATGTGAAAGAATATTCCGAGAACATTCAGATTATCAAAATTCAGACGACCGAAGACGGCGACGTATTGTTGCTGACAAAAGATAAAAGTCTTTTGCGTGCGTACACCGACAAGGAAGGTAAAATAACGATGAAACAATTGCATGATTCGCGTCCTAACGTGAACGTGTACGACATGCGTCTGAAACACAACATATTCTGCGAAACAGCCGAGTTTATCAATTGGATCGGTATGGATTATCAGATTCTGTCCCTACGGAAAGGGGAAGCGCTGAAAGACAAACCTGCCGACTTTATACAGAAAAAAGTATCTGCTAACCCGGATCAGTTTACTTGTGCCTCTTATAATTCTAAATTCTTATGGTTGGGAGACAAGAAAGGCCACATTTATAGCATTGATCCGCAAAACGGAGTGGTCAACCGTTACGAGATACCGGAAATCAAACAGCCGGTTTCTAATTTGCTGGTAACGGAATCCGGTTTGATGTACATTACCACCAACGAAGGAGCATACGAGTACAATATCGGCTACAAGCAGTTGACCAAACTCCCCTTTACCATCCCCGAAAAAGACAATGGAATTATATTCTATGATAAATATGATAAGGTATGGTTTCAGGAGGGTAACCAAGCATTGACCTATTATGATCCCCTGAACAGGAGCCATCACCGCTTTACATTCCCCAATCAGAACGCAATCGGCAATTTTGAAATGCAGGATGCCGGCGAACAGGGCATGTTCTTTATGACTCCGGGAGGAGAAATTCTTCTATTCGACAGGGAGAAACTGGAAATGACCCGTATCAACCAATTGAAGCCTTTCTCCGACGATCTTCCCAATCAGCTTTTCTTCCATCTTCTGCTGGATAAAGATGGCATCCTTTGGCTGGCATCTACGAGCAGCGGAGTATACAGGCTTAATTTCCCCAAGAAGCAATTCCAACTGCTGACAGAAGTTTCTCCATCTCCGGTAGTGCCCGAGAGATCGACTTCCTGGAACCAGGGAATACGTGCCCTCTTCCAGGCGCAAAATGGAGATATTTGGGTAGGAACCCGCTGGCAAGCCCTGTATCGCCTGGATCGTAACGGACAAGTGAAACAAATCTTCTCGGATAAGAACTATCTGTTGGGAGCCGTATATCATATTATGGAAGACAAAGACGGTAATCTTTGGTTTTCTACCAAAGGAAACGGGCTTGTTAAAGCCGAACCGGACATGAATTCACCGCACGGGTTGCGTTTTACCCGTTATATCAATGACCCCAAGAATCCGAATTCTATCAGTAACAACGATGTGTACTTTACTTATCAGGACAGCCAGGGACGCATTTGGGTAGGATTACTGGGAGGAGGTCTGAATCTAATTTCCGAAGAGAACGGAGCAATTACCTTTATACATAAATACAATGGCTTGAAACAATATCCTGCATACGGTCTTTATATGGAGGTGCGTACCATGACGGAAGATGAAGACGGACGTATTTGGGTAGGAACAATGGATGGGCTGATGTCTTTCGACGGACATTTCACTACCCCCGAACAGATCCAGTTTGAAACGTACCGCCAGGTCAGCGAAAATTCAAACGTAGCGGATAACGATATTTATGTACTCTACAAAGATACTGATTCGCAAATCTGGGTAAGTGTATTCGGAGGCGGTTTGAATAAATTAGTCCGCTATGATAAAGAAAAGCGTGAACCGATCTTCAAATCATACGGCATACGTGAAGGAATGAATAATGATGTAGTCAAATCCATCGTAGAAGATAAAAACGGCAACTTGTGGTTTACAACGGAAATTGGCTTGTCCTGCTTCAATAAGGCTACCGAACAGTTTCGTAACTACGACAAATACGACGGTTTCCTGAACGTAGAGCTGGAAGAGGGTAGTGCCTCCGTACCTTGAATGGAGACTTGTGGATTGGTACCCGGCAGGGAATCCTGACATTCTCTCCCGACAAACTGGAAACATTGCATACGAACTACGATACACGTATTGTTGACTTTAAAGTTTCCAACCGCGATCTGCGTAGTTTCCGCGAATGTCCGATTCTGAAAGAATCCATCACATACGCCAAAGCAATCGAACTGAACTACAATCAATCCATGTTCACGATTGAATTTGCCGCATTGAATTTCTATAATCAGAACCGGGTATCTTACCGATATATACTTGAAGGATATGAAAAAGAATGGCATTATAACGGAAAGAATCGTATCGCTTCTTATACCAACGTACCTCCCGGCGACTATACATTCCGTGTAGAAACCGTAGATGAAGCCAATCCGGAGCTGGTTTCCAACTGTACATTGGCTATTACTATCCTTCCACCGTGGTGGTTGAGCTGGTGGGCAACCCTTATATATGTAATTCTAGGTTTGGCAGCTCTCTATTTCAGCCTGCGCCTGGCTTTCTTCATGCTCAAAATGAAGAATGATATTTATATCGAGCAGAAGGTATCGGAGATGAAAATCAAGTTCTTTACCAATATCTCCCATGAATTGCGCACTCCTTTGACATTGATAAAAGGTCCGATACAGGAACTAAGAGAACGCGAAAAGCTCTCTCCGAAAGGATTGCAATATGTGGATCTGATGGAGAAGAACACCAATCAAATGCTGCAATTAGTGAATCAGATCCTTGATTTCCGGAAGATTCAGAACGGCAAGATGCGTTTGCATGTGTCATTAATTGATTTTAATGAGATGATAGCTTCTTTCCAGAAAGAATTCCGGGTACTTTCCGAAGAAAACGAGATCAGTTTTACTTTCCAGTTGCCGGATGAACCGATTATGGTATGGGCGGACAAGGAAAAAATGAGCATTGTTATCCGCAACATCATATCCAACGCATTCAAATTCACTCATTCCGGAGGAAGTATTTATATAACTACCGGATTGACAGACGACGGTAAACGTTGTTACGTACGGGTGGAAGATAACGGAGTAGGTATTCCACAAAATAAACTGACCGAGATTTTCGAACGCTTCTCGCAAGGAGAGAACGCGAAAAACTCCTATTATCAAGGCACTGGTATCGGATTGGCACTTTCAAAAGAGATCGTCAATCTGCATCACGGACAGATTCGTGCCGAAAGTCCCGAAGGACAAGGAGCGGTGTTTATTGTAGAACTCCTGATGGATAAGGAACATTACCGCCCGTCGGAAGTAGACTTCTATGTGGGAGATACGGAGACAGCCCCTGTTTCGGTAGAACAAGATCCTGTTGCAAATGCCATATCCGAAGAGGGTACGGAAGAAGAACCGGAAATCGACGCTTCATTACCGACCCTTCTGTTGGTGGAAGATAACAAAGACCTTTGCCAGTTGATAAAGCTCCAGCTGGAAGACAAATTCAATATCCATATTGCCAATAACGGAGTGGAAGGTTTGAAGAAAGTACATCTGTATCATCCGGATATTGTGGTGACCGATCAGATGATGCCCGAAATGGATGGGCTTGAAATGTTGCAATCCATCCGCAAAGATTTCCAAATCAGTCATATCCCTGTCATTATCCTGACTGCGAAGAATGATGAAGGCGCCAAGACCAAAGCGATCACTTTAGGGGCGAACGCCTACATCACCAAACCTTTCAGTAAGGAATATCTGTTGGCACGTATCGACCAGTTGCTTGCCGAACGGAAACTGTTCCGTGAACGAATCCGTCAGCAAATGGAAAACCAGACGACGACCGAAGAAGACAGCTACGAACAATTTTTGGTAAAGAAAGACGTACAGTTCCTCGAAAAGATACATCAGGTCATTGAAGAAAATATGGACGACAGTGACTTTAACATTGACACCATAGCATCCGGTATCGGATTGAGCCGTTCGGCATTCTTCAAGAAACTGAAGAGTCTTACCGGCCTGGCACCCGTCGATCTGGTAAAAGAGATTCGTTTGAATAAATCTATCGAGCTGATTAAAAATACGGATTTAAGTGTTTCCGAAATTGCTTTTGCTGTCGGATTCAAGGATTCGGGATATTATAGTAAGTGTTTCCGGAAAAAATATAATCAGTCCCCTCGCGAATATATGAATGAATGGCGGAAAGGAGAGAGATAACCGATTACAAAATGCTTTCTTAATCGTCCTTTTAGAAACCTAATTAAGATTCGAAAGAATGAACAACATTAAGAAAGTATTATCAGCGTGGATGCTGGTTGCCTGTGTACTACCTGTGGCAGCCCAGTATCCTGTAATTCCGGACTCGGTAAAAGCAAGAGGAGCAAAACAAGAAGCGGAGTTTGAACGGAAATCGGATGCGGCATGGGAAAAAGCTTTGCCGACAGTGTTAGAAGAAGCAAAGAAAGGTCGTCCCTATAAGCCTTGGGCCTCCAAACCCGAAGATTTGATAAAAAGTAATATCCCGGCTTTCCCCGGTGCGGAAGGCGGAGGTATGTATACTCCCGGTGGTCGTGGAGGGAAAGTGATCGTAGTCACTTCGCTGGAAGATTCCGGCCCCGGAACATTACGCGAAGCCTGCGAAACGGGAGGTGCACGTATTATTGTATTCAATGTAGCGGGAGTGATTCGTTTGAAAAGCCCGATTAGCGTACGTGCCCCTTATGTAACAATTGCCGGACAAACAGCTCCCGGAGATGGTATTTGCGTCACCGGACAATCTTTCCTGATCGATACACACGATGTCGTGATTCGTCACATGCGCTTCCGCCGCGGTGCGCAGGACGTAGCTTTCCGTGATGATGCAGTAGGAGGGAATGCGGTTGGAAATATCATGATTGACCATTGCTCCGCCAGTTGGGGATTGGATGAAAACATGTCTATCTACCGTCATGTATACAACAGAGGGGCAAACGGACACGGGCTGAAACTTCCGACGGTAAACATTACCATCCAGAATTCTATTTTCTCTGAAGCATTGGATACCTACAATCATGCTTTCGGTGCAACCATCGGTGGCATAACAGTATGTTCTGCCGTAATCTCTTTGCTTCCAACATCAGCCGGAATAGTTCGGTAGGTATGGACGGCGACTTTAACTTCGTCAATAATGTTGTTTTCAACTGGTGGAACCGTTCCGTAGACGGAGGCGATCACAACAGTTTCTACAATATGATAAACAACTACTTCAAGCCCGGTCCGATCACTCCGATAGGTAAACCGATTTCTTATCGTATTCTCAAACCGGAAGCGGGACGTGACAAAAACAGACCGCTTTCATTCGGAAAAGCATACGTAAATGGAAATATTATCCATGGCAATGCCAAAGTTACAAAAGATAATTGGGACGGAGGCGTACAACTTAAAGAAGAGGTGGACGCCGCAAAGTTTCTGCCGCTAATTAAATCGGACGAGGCTTTTAAAATGCCACCGGTAACTGTAATGGATACCAAAAAAGCTTATACCTTTGTATTAGATAATGTAGGAGCTAATTTTCCGAAACGTGACGCAGTAGATGCACGTGTCATTAAAACCGTACAAACAGGAAAGGCCATTTATGCGAAAGATGCACCGGAGTTTGTCTCTCCTTACGTGAAGAGACGGTTACCGGCTGATTCTTACAAGCAAGGTATCATCACAGATATTCGTCAGGTAGGCGGCCTGCCCGAATATAAAGGTGAAGCGGTAGTAGACTCGGACGGCGACGGTATGCCGGATGCTTGGGAAATTGCCAACGGATTGAATCCGAACGACCCGGCTGACGCAAACATGGACTGCAACGGTGACGGATATACCAATATTGAAAAATACATCAATGGTATAGACACCAGAAAGAAAGTGGACTGGACAGACTTGAAGAACAATTACGATACATTGTCTAAACGGAAAAGTCTGTTGTAACCGGATGAAAAGAGATTAAAGTTTATTGTAATGAATATACAAGTAAGAACGATCCTTTTAGGATTATTGAGCATTGGGTTTGTGCAAAGTTATGCGCAAACCTTTGCTTTACAGGTTAAGAATGACCAGATCACTTACCTGAATGATGATCGGGGAAACCGGATTCTCGATTTCTCTACATGCGGATATAAATCTTCCGAACAGGATATTCCTTCTGTCCGCAATGTGGTGTTTGTACCCTGGAAAGCCGGAGATAATACTGCGCGTATTCAACGTGCCATTGATTATGTAGCTTCGCTGACTCCTGACGCTTCCGGTTTTCGGGGAGCCGTATTACTCGATCAGGGAGAATTTTCCCTGTCCGGCAGTATTCGTATCTCCGCATCCGGAATTGTATTGCGGGGTACGGATAAAGAAAAAACAATACTGCTGAAAAAGGGCGTGGACAGAGGTGCGCTTATCTACATGGAAGGAGTGGACGACCTGAATGTGCAAGACACATTGAAGGTGCTTTCCCACTATGTTCCGGTAAACGCGAGAACATTGGAAGTCGCTTCGGGTGTTTCTCTGAAAAAAGGAGACCGTGTCATGGTTACCCGTCCTTCCGGCAAAGAATGGATTGCCTCTTTGGGTTGTGATATTTTTGGAGGAGGTATCAGTGCTTTGGGATGGAAAGAAGGTGACATGGATCTGACTTGGGACAGAACAGTCTGCGAAGTAAACGGTAACCAGGTAACACTGGATGCTCCGCTGACCGTAGCTTTGGATGCCAACTATGGAACTTCTTCCCTGTTGACTTATCAATGGAACGGACGTATTCACGATTGTGGCGTAGAAAATATGACACTGATTTCTGATTACGACAAGCGTTATCCTAAAGACGAGGATCATTGCTGGACAGGTATTTCCATTGAGGATGCGGAAAACTGTTGGGTGAGACTGGTTAATTTCAAGCATTTTGCAGGAAGTGCTGTAATTGTTCAGCGTACAGGTTCCAAAATTACCGTTGAAGACTGTATCTCGAAAGAACCCGTTTCAGAAATCGGAGGGATGCGTCGTTGCACTTTCCATACGCTGGGACAACAAACTTTATTTCAACGCTGCTATTCGGAACAGGGTATTCATGACTTTGCTGCCGGATATTGTGCAGCCGGTCCCAATGCTTTTGTACAATGTGATTCGTATGAATCTTTGGGATTCAGTGGCTCTATCGATGCCTGGGCGTGCGGACTGCTGTTTGACGTAGTAAATATCGACGGTCATAACCTGACTTTCAAGAATTTGGGACAAGATAAAAACGGAGCCGGTTGGAATACGGCAAACAGCTTGTTTTGGCAATGTACGGCAGCGGAAATCGAATGTTATGCCCCGGCAAAAGATGCGATGAACCGTGCATACGGTTGTTGGGCACAATTCTCCGGTGACGGTGAATGGGCACAATCCAACAATCATGTACAACCTCGTAGTATTTTTTATGCTCAATTGGAAAGAACGGTTGAACAAAGAATGTGACAGAACGTGCACGTATTCTGCCCAGAAATACAAGTGCAACCAGTAGTCCTACAGTGGAAGTAGCTATGGAACTTGCTAAAGAAGCATATAAACCACGGTTGACGTTGGAACATTGGATCGGTGATAATAAGTTTGCTCCTTCAGTGGCATCAACCGGAGTAAAATCAATCGATGATATTAAAGAGAAAAAGAGCACTGCGCTTGCAAATTCTTCTTCTTTTTCTGCTGCTGCTAAATTATTAACCCAACCGGAAGTAACTGTAACCAATGGACGTATTCAGATGGACGGAGCTCTATTGGTTGGAGGTAGTCATACCACCCCTTGGTGGAACGGAAAGCTCAAAACCAATTATCTGAAAAAGGCAAGTCCGGCCATCACCCGCTTTGTGCCGGGACGCGAGGGATTGGGATTAACCGACCGCATTGATTCTGTAGTCGACTTTATGAAACAGAAAAACATTCTTGTTTTCGATCAGAATTACGGTCTTTGGTATGATCGTCGCCGGGATGACCACGAACGGGTTCGCCGTCGGGATGGTGATGTATGGGGACCTTTCTATGAACAGCCATTCGGTCGTAGCGGTCAGGGAACAGCATGGGAAGGATTGAGCAAATATGATTTGAAACGCCCTAATGCATGGTACTGGAGCCGCTTAAAAGAATTTGCAGAAAAAGGAAATAAGGACGGACTGCTGTTGTTCCATGAAAACTATTTCCAGCACAATATATTGGAAGCCGGTGCTCATTGGGTAGATTCTCCATGGAGAAGCAGCAATAACATCAATCAGACCGGATTTCCTGAACCGGCTCCATTTGCCGGAGACAAACGAATCTTTGTGGCGGATATGTTCTATGACATTACTCATCCTGTCCGTCGTGAACTGCACAGACAATATATCCGCCAATGCCTGAATAACTTCGCAGACAATTCGAATGTTATTCAGTTGACAAGCGCCGAATTTACAGGCCCGTTGCACTTCGTACAATTTTGGTTGGACGTGATAGCTGAATGGGAAACTGAAACCGGGAAGAAAGCGAAAGTGGCATTGAGTACAACGAAAGACGTACAGGATGCAATCCTTGCAGATCCTAAACGCGCTGCCGTAGTAGATATTATTGATATCCGGTATTGGCATTATAAGACGGACGGAATCTTTGCGCCGGAAGGTGGAAAGAATATGGCGCCACGTCAGCACATGCGTAAGATGAAAGTGGGAAAGGTGACTTTCACAGAAGCATATAAAGCTGTCAATGAGTATCGTCAGAAATTTCCTCAAAAGGCAGTGACATTCTACGCACAGAATTATCCGGCTATGGGATGGGCTGTATTCATGGCAGGAGGTTCATGTCCTGTAATTCCGTGCACAGATAAAGCGTTCCTGAAGGATGCAGCAGCCATGGAAGTGGAAGAAACAAATACGGATGAGTACAAGAAAATGGTAAAATCTGATATTGGAAGTATCATTTATTCCAAGTCCGGAACAGAAATTCCTGTTCAATTATCGTCCGGAAAGTATGTATTAAAGTACATTCATCCTGCTTCCGGAAAGATTGAAACGATAAATAAATCACTGAAAATAAATGGCTTATACAATCTAAAGGTGCCAGATAAGAAAGAAGGCATTTATTGGTTCCATAAGTTATAAAGCAAAGAATCCCGTTGAAGACCATTCAGCGGGATTTTTGCTTTTTATTGGTAATTTCTAGTAAAAGAGTGTTATAAAACATGATACTTGTTTTTTCAATCCACAAACCAGATTTTACCCAAAGTTGCGGTCGATACTGCTTAGTTTTGCAACATCAAATCAATCGAATTAATGCTATGATGGAACAGACTAATCATTCAACCGACACTTTGCTCGCTTCTTTTCAAGCGGGAAACATGGCAGCTTTTTCACAGCTGTATAACTTGCACATCAACGTCCTTTTTAATTACGGATTGAAGTTGACCATTGATAAAGAGTTACTGAAAGATTGTATTCATGACATCTTCGTGAAACTCTATACAAAGAAAGATGAATTAGGAACAATCGATAATTTGAGATCTTATTTATTCATCTCCTTAAAGAATAAGTTGTGTGATGAACTTCGCAGACGTATGTATATGTCTGATACAGCAGTAGAAGAAGTTAGCATATCCACTCCTACAGATGTAGAAGATGATTATATGGAAGAAGAGCAACGCAAGAATGAATTTTCATTGGTTAGACGTCTGCTGGATCAATTATCTCCCCGCCAACGCGAAGCGCTTACATTATATTATATAGAAGAAAAGAAATACGAGGATATCTGCGAGATTATGAATATGAATTATCAGTCTGTACGCAACCTGATGCATCGCGGATTGACAAAGTTGCGTAGTCTGGCAAGTTAATTTTAGTAAAAAGGTAAATGGGTTGAGTACATAGACAGGATAACGCCGTCCTACTTATGTAAACGCTTAAAAAGGATGCGATATGTGCTCAAAGGTAATGGATTTTTTGACGGATGATGATTTTATCAACTATGTGCTGGGTGTAACTCCGCAATCAGCTTCCCAATGGGAAACTTATTTCAGAGAGCACCCGGAAGAGATGGCAGATGCAGAAGAAGCTAAAGCTGTATTATTGGCTCCGGCAAATGTAGACTGTGGCTTCTCAATAGTTGAAAATAACGAATTGAAAGATAGGATTATTAGTAGTATAAAAGATTTTTCGGGTATTTTGTAGATAGGTTAGTATAGTTAAGATAAAGTAGTTAGGTTAGTTAAGGCATTAAAAGATTGACGCGGCCTTTCACAGGAGGTTTAATTTTAAACACTGTGAAAGGCTGCGTTTTTTATTTGTTCTATTCAGGTTTATCGCCGGATTCCTGAATATCGAAAGCACTACTGAAACTGACTATTAATACGATACATCCACCCAATATACCGATAATCATATAAGCGATACGGATATCGAACGCCTGCGAGATGGCACCGATAAGCAGGGGAGCAATCAACGAACCTATAAAACTGATACTTGACAGAATGGTAAGTGCAATACTGACCGGTGTTTTTGATTTGGCTCCCACGAAGCTGTACAAAGTAGGCACAATGCAGGATATTCCCAAGCCGACCAGCATGAAACCTAAAGAATTGATGATTACTTTCATGGCCATAGATTCGAAAACTCCTCCTAACAGGGCAGAAACAAAAAGCCGATACAGATAAAGCTGCCCGCCAGTTGCAGGACTTTCTTCTTTCCCCAAAGCTGATAAGCATAGTTAGTCAGGAAACGGCCCGTTGCCATCATAATCATAAATACAAGAAAACCGATTTGCAATGACTTAGGTACGTGAACCACTGATTCGAAATAAACGGCACTCCAGTCGAACATTGCGCTTTCTACAATCAGCGCGAACAGTCCGACAAGTCCTAACTGCAAAAGCAACATTTCCGGTTTTTGAAATAACAGGCGAAAACCATTGGGAGCTTTGGCTGTATTTCTTTCCTGCGTCTTTGTATCAGAAACTTCCGCTTCCTGCGGTGCGCTCTCCTGCAAATATTTCCGCCCGGAAAGTGCAATTATAAGGATGATTATAAATATCAGTGTGTAATGCCAAATAGGGGAGACTCCTGCCAAAATCATTACGAAGCCGATAAGTGCTCCTGCACATGCCCCCAGACTCCATCCTCCATGAAAAGTGGCCATAATGGTTTTACCATACAAACGTTCCACTTCAATGCCTTGTGTATTGAATGATATATCACATAAATTCCAGCACACCCCGAAGCAAAAGAGCAGAAAGCCTAAAAGATAGACCTCATGAGCCAGTCCGACACAAAGCAGGGATGAAGCGTATCCCAGGATACTGACCTGTACCATACTCCGGCTTCCTAACTTCGAAACAAGATAGCCAGCCAAGGGGATCGCGACAAATTTTCCGACAGGATCATAAATAAAATCAGTCCCCAGTAGAAAGCATAATTTGCAGCAAAAACGTCTTTAAAATCAGGGATTCGGCTGGCCCAACTTGCCATACAAAGTCCTTGGGCAAAGAAAAAAGTCAATATGGCAAAACGTATTCTCTCTTTTGGATGCGTAAATTGGTTATTCATGCATTTTTTATTTTTAATTCGCGGCAAAGGTATCTATTTTTTTTGTACTTTTTGCGCCCGATTTAAAAATATCATATTCATGAAGACAGGCGAATCTTTATTATCCATAGGTAAATTTATTGCAGAATATTCAGCCCATTTAATGGGGGCCGGAGTACACACCTCGCGGGTGGTACGCAACACAAAGCGTATTGGAGAGGCTTTCGGATTAGATGTCAAATTAAGCGTATTTCATAGAAACATCATTCTGACTATTATAGACAAAGAAACAAACGAGGCTTGTAACGAGGTTATAGACATTCCTGCACACCCGATCAGTTTTGAACATAATTCAGAGTTAAGCGCATTAAGCTGGGAAGCAGTAGACAATCATTTGTCATTGGAAGAATTGAAAGACAAATACAAGAAGATTATTTCTGCTCCGCGGATACACTCTCTTTTCGTATTATTATTAGTAGGATTTGCCAATGCCTCTTTCTGTAAATTATTCGGCGGTGATTTAATTTCGATGGGAATCGTGTTCTCGGCTACCATTACAGGATTCTACCTGAAACAACAAATGCAGGCGAAAAAGATCAATCATTATGTTGTATTTATTGTTTCGGCTTTTGTTGCTTCCCTGTGTGCTTCCACCGCGCTGATTTTCGACACAACTTCGGAGATTGCCATGGCAACCAGCGTGCTTTATCTTGTGCCTGGGGTGCCTTTGATTAATGGCGTGATTGATGTAGTAGAGGGATATGTATTAACAGGATTTGCCCGTCTGACAGAGGCTTCTTTGCTGATTGTCAGCATCGCTATCGGACTTTCCTTCACATTATTAATGGTAAAAAACAGTTTAATTTGATATGATAGCACTTGACATTCTTACGGATGGATTTTTTGCAGCAGTAGCAGGTATAGGATTTGGTGCAATTTCCGATCCTCCTTTGCGTGCATTCAAGATGATTGCCATACTGGCAGCATTGGGACACGCTTGTCGTTTTTGTTTAATGACTTATTTAGGCGTGGATATTGCCACAGGTTCGTTGTTTGCCGGATTAGTCATCGGCTTCGGTAGTTTGTGGTTAGGGAAAAAAGTATATTGCCCGATGACGGTATTGTACATTCCGGCGTTACTTCCCATGATTCCGGGAAAGTTTGCATACAACATGGTATTTTCACTTATCATGTGTCTGCAAAATGTGAATGATCCGGATAAACTGGACAAGTTCATGTCGATGTTCTTCTCTAATACTCTGATAGCAAGCACAGTGATTTTCATGTTGGCAGTAGGAGCTACGTTCCCGATGTTCCTGTTCCCACATAGAGCCTTTTCATTAACAAGACACTAAAACGAACTTTTATGGAGATTTTTTGGAGAACAATTGCATATTATAATTCAGCTACCTGGCTGTTACAGATAGTTATCATTCTGATTGGTATTGCATTGACCGGATTGCTTATCGGCCGACCACGTCCGTGGGTGAAAATGGCGATGAAGTTCTATATGATAGGTCTGTATACGTGGATTTCTCTGGTCTACTATTATATCTACTGTGAAGAGCGTAGTTATAATGGAGTAATGGCTATGTTTTGGGGTGTGATGGCTATCATTTGGATATGGGATGCGATTACGGGATATACTACCTTTGAACGTACCCACAAATATGATCTACTGTCTTATGTCCTGTTGGCAATGCCTTTTATATATCCTTTGGTTTCATTGGCACGCGGACTTTCATTCCCGGAAATGACTTCTCCGGTCATGCCTTGTTCGGTAGTGGTGTTTACCATCGGATTGTTATTGCTGTTTGCGCAAAGGTCAATATGTTTTTGGTATTGTTCCTTTGCCATTGGTCACTGATCGGATTATCCAAAACTTATTTCTTTCAGATTCCGGAAGATTTCTTATTGGCAAGTGCCACGATCCCCGGCCTGTATCTTTTCTTTAGGGAATATTTCCTGAACAATCTGCATGCCGACACCAAGCCGAAAGCAAAATATATCAATTGGCTGTTGATAAGCGTTTGCGTCGGACTGGCCGTGTTGCTGACTACTACCATGTTTTTGGAATTGGTTCCGAAGGGTTAATCCGGCCACATAGAAGATATTCAGATCAAAAAAAGAGGCTGTTCAAAAAAACCTTGATTTTATAAAATCGTCCTTACTACGATAGACTATAGTAAGGACGATTTTTCTTTTAGGAACTTTGAGAACAGTTTCTTTTATATATCGTATCGTTTACTTAATTGCGTAGAATATCCGTAAGGCATATTGTATCACTGCATCAGGCAACCATTTTTTACTCTTCGCAAACAATACCTGTATCCAGGGACCTACTTTCGTCCGAAAAGGAGGATTGGTACGTTCCACTATCTTACAGATGGCAGCACCCAACTTCCGCGGATGGCATCCATTACGTTCTTCTTTTTCTATAATCTCTAATGATTTCAGAAAACTTTCTCCGTAATCGGCATCCAGTCTTGTCTGTTCGGAGATATTCCGGTTATCAGTAAATCCGGTGTTGAAATCTCCCGGTTCTACTACACAAACTTTTATATGGAACGGATGAACCTCTAAAGCCAATGCTTCGCTATATCCCTCCACTGCAAATTTCGAAGCAGAATAAAATCCCTGATAGGGAATTCCCATTACACCACCGATAGAACTGATATTGATAATCTTGCCCTTTCGCGCCTTTCGCATAGATGGCAAAACAGCTTTACACATATTCACTACGCCGAAGAAGTTTGTATTCATTTGTATATTCACTTCTTCTTCAGTAGCAAGTTCTAATGCGCCGCCGATACCTATTCCGGCATTATTAATCAATACGTCAATCCGTCCCTGCTCCGATAGAATCCGCTCTACGGCCTGACAAACGGAAAAGGAATTGGTAACATCGACAACAAGCATCTTTACTTGATTCATGTCTTCGGAAGGTTTCCGGCTTGTTCCATAAACGATGTGCCCTCGTTCCGATAACATTTGAGCGGTAATCTTGCCGAATCCGGAAGATGCTCCGGTGATAAGTATGACTTGTGGTTGCATATTTCTTATTTGCGGTATGATACTAACTGCTCAATTATCATTTCTCCAAGATAGCAGTCATTTCTTCCCGCCAATCCGCACCATTCTTCGGTTGGAACGTTTCAAATCCGAGTTCCTTGCCTATATGGATATTTGAAGCGCCATCATCTACAAATAATGTTTCGGAAGGAATGATATTACAATCATTCACCATAAATTCGAAAATTTCGGGTGCAGGTTTCGTGTGACCGACCTGATAAGACAAATATAGTTTGTCACAATAATCATTCAACGGCTTTTTCTTCGATGAGAAATCGGGGCTGCATGCCCACGACATAACAAAAGGATTGGTATTACTTAGAATATACACATGATAAGACTTTCTCAATTCCAATATATAATCGAGTTTATTTAGATTCACTTCATTGAAAAAGCCCAGCCATGCCTGTTTGGTTTCCTCCATCGTCAATGGACGGCCACATAAATCCCCCAGTTGTTTCCGAAACTCATCCGCGCTTAGCTTTCCTTCTTCCAATTCTTGAAAGATGCCGGTCTGGTGATATTTATCCAGCCGGGTATCAGCATCTGCCAGTCCCAGTTTGATAAATGCCTGAACCGCTTTGTCACGATCAATATCTACAATCACCCCTCCAAAATCAAATACAATGTTTTTAATCATGATATATAATTTTTTTGTTTGCTACAAAGATACGGCTTATCTTCTTAATTAACAGTGCACAACGGCTTGATATTTGTCAAAAAACATAGTGACGCTATCCTTGCCAAATAGTGTCACTATCACACCCGGATAGCGTAGCTATAAGGAGAGGATAGCGTCACTATACTTTTTGTATGACTTAGGGAAGGATAAATACCGATTATTTTTTATATTTGCAAATCCAATCAATCCTTTGTAAAGACAAAAATAGAGTTATGAATAACCTTCGAATTTTATTGTATATGATGCTCCTTTCATTGGCTGCATGTCATCCGGAAGGAACGAGTGTGAAGCAAGGGTTAGACAAAGCCGCACAACTCATGGCACAGGACCCGGATACGGCATCTATTATTCTTGAGACTATTCAGACAAGTCAAATGAATGAAGCTCAACTGGCAGAATATAATTTATTGTGTACCCAGCTCAACGAGGATAAAAACATTCCTCATTCCTCTGATAAGCAGATCAGGCAGGCGGCATCTTATTATGAGAAGAATGGCAATGAATATCAAAAATCCAAAGCATATTATTATCTTGCCTGTGTAGAAAGTGATCTGGAACAGAAAGAGGAGGCAGAAATCCACTTTAAGGAGGCAATCAAACTTGCCAAAGAAACAGAGGAATACGATCATCTGGCAAAAATCTGCAAACGATGTAGTCTTTATTATCAGAAATACGGTAACTTTGATGAAGCACTGGAAATGGAGAGAAAGGCATACGCCAGTCAGTTGATGTTGAATGACGGTAAAAGCGATTCTTCAGTAATTCTTTCTTCTGCTTTAGGAATGTTTGGTGTGATGTCTTTGTTACTTGGGCTACTCTGGAAGAAAAATCGGCACGCACTTTCCCAATTGGATCTTTTCAAAGAAGAAATACTGAAAAAAGATGTTGAATCGGATAAGCTGATTTTGCAATGTAACCATCTCGAAGAGAAGTATCAGTCTCTTCAACTACATATCTATGAAAGTTCCCCCGTTGTCTCAAAAGTACGACAGTTTAAAGAACGGAATGTTTTGTCTTCTAAAATCCCTTCTTTCTCCGAGAAAGACTGGACAGAGTTACTGCGACTTCAGGAAAACGTCTATGGACTTGTATCTAAATTGAAAGAAATAGGTCCGAAGCTCACAGAAGAGGATTAAGGGTATGTGCTTTCTGCGGGAGGGAGTCCAACCTGCTTGCTTTGCTGATTTAATGAAACTGACTACAGAGACGCTGACCCGGAGAATCTCCAGAATAAAAACGGAGAAACTGATGCTGGCAAATTCTAAAGAGTCACTGGAAGATATTGTGAAATCATTGGGGGATCTTTCATTTTGTGCAAGAAATTAATTATTATCTGGTAATGATTCATTATCTCCTTACTACATTTAAGGATTTTCGTTGCAGAGATTAATGGTTTTTAGTACAGAAATTAGTAATCTTTTATGCAGTCGGGTAGTTGTCCCGTTATAACGGGACGATGGGCATCCTATAGGGTGACAAATGTCACTTTATAAGGTGATATTTGTCATTCTGTAATATGATTATCTGTCTTTAGAAGAATGCAGGGTCGACGCATTATATTTTTACTATCTTACAACTTGTATTTTATTTTTATATTATTGACTATTAGTGTATTATCTATTGTATATGTCGATTATTTTCCTTATCTTTATAAGATA
>ENA-OQJX01000493-OQJX01000493.1-human-gut-metagenome-genome-assembly--contig:-NODE-493-length-20137-cov-3.520890_pt1 | contig 20137 bp, 24 predicted proteins | sample MGYA00242615_ERZ504782 | MGnify/ENA primary metagenome ERZ504782 (study PRJEB26092, sample SAMD00036354) | human gut metagenome | host: Homo sapiens | study: EMG produced TPA metagenomics assembly of... | reverse complement strand
AGGTAAACTGGCAATTTCGAACGGAGGATGCAAGAATTAAATTGAATTCCTTGTATCCGACATTTACTACTGCATCTGAATAAGATGCAGTAGTAAATGTTAAATATCAACGATACAGCACACTAGTTCAATGTGCCAACTCAGTGGTTAAAAGTGAAAAACATCCTGAAATCCGTAACCGCTATCTTCGTTTAAGAAAACGTCGCGGTCACAAGAAAGCAATCATTGCAATAGCAAGAATGCTTCTAACAGCATTATACAATATGCTGAAAAATAAGGAACCCTATAATGCTGAACTTTACCGAAAAAGTGATGTTCTCCCTGTCAATCGTGAGATTACAATTGAACAGGCAATCTTAATGGCACAGTTCCAAGGTTATAAAATCAAGTCAGCTGCTGAATAGACCTTAACTTTGCTACATATTCAATTTTAAATGACCACCATCTGATGGTCTTTTTGTGATGTCCTTAATGGAATGGATATCCTCTACTATTCTTTTTCAACCTTATCTCTCCTTGTATACATAAAACACTCCGCATATCATCAGGTCCCGAATGTTCGGAAGAAGAATCCATGCGGAGTCTTTCTTACAGGCTCTCACCTGCTATAGATCTGTTTCTTTTTATTTTTCTTTGTTTTTCAGATATTCGTCAATTCCTTTTGCACCGGCTTTTCCTGCACCCATTGCAAGAATTACTGTTGCAGCTCCTGTCACGGCATCTCCGCCGGCATAAACACCGTCTTTGGATGTCTGTCCATTTTCTTCCTCTGCAACGATACATTTTCTGCGGTTGATCTCCAGCCCTTTTGTTGTGGAAGAGATCAGCGGGTTCGGAGAAGTTCCAAGGGACATGATCACAGTATCTACATCAATGTCATACTCAGATCCAGGAATCTCAACCGGACGTCTTCTTCCGGATGCATCCGGTTCTCCAAGTTCCATTTTGATGACTGTCATGCTCTTGACATTTCCATTCTCATCTACATTGATCTGCTTTGGATTTGTCAGAAGGTCAAAGATCACACCTTCTTCTTTCGCATGATGTACTTCTTCTACTCGTGCAGGGAGCTCTGCTTCGCTTCGTCTGTATACAACATGTACTTCTGCTCCCAGTCTGAGTGCAGTTCTTGCAGCATCCATCGCAACGTTTCCACCGCCGACAACTGCAACTTTTTTACCTGCAGCAATCGGTGTATCATAAGAAGAATCAAACGCTTTCATCAGGTTGCTTCTTGTCAGATATTCATTTGCAGAGAATACTTCGTTTGCGTTTTCTCCCGGGATTCCCATAAACATCGGAAGTCCAGCTCCGGAACCAATGAATACTGCTTCAAATCCTTCTTCTTCAATCAGCTGATCGATCGTTGTTGACTTTCCGATCACAACGTTTGTCTCAAATTTAACGCCTAATTCTTTTACTTTTTCAATCTCTTTTGCAACGACTTTCTGTTTTGGAAGACGGAATTCCGGAATACCATAAACAAGTACTCCTCCCAGTTCATGAAGTGCTTCAAATACCGTCACATCATATCCCATCTTTGCCAGATCGCCTGCGCAGGTGAGTCCGGATGGTCCGGAACCGATCACAGCTACCTTATGACCGTTCTGTTCTTTTGCACCTTCTGGTTTGATGTCATGCTCCAGTGCATAATCTGCCACAAAACGCTCCAGTTTTCCGATGGATACCGGATCTCCTTTGATACCACGGATACACTTTCCTTCACACTGAGACTCCTGCGGGCAGACACGTCCACAGATTGCCGGAAGTGCGGAAGACTGTCCGATGATCTTGTATGCTTCCTCGATATTTCCTTCCTTTACTTCCTGAACAAATGCCGGAATATTGATCGATACCGGACATCCTTCGATACATTTTGCATTTTTACAATTCAGGCATCTTGTTGCCTCTTCCATTGCCTCTTCCTGATTATATCCAAGACAAACTTCTTCAAAATTTGTTGCACGTACTTTTGGATCCTGTTCTCTGACAGGTACTCTCACCATTCCTTTTGCCATTACTCGTCACCTCCACAATGTCCGCATCCGCCGTGATGAGTATCGCCTTCCTGTAATTTCAGCATTGCTCTTCCCTCTACTGATCTGTACATCTGGCTTCTCTTCATCGCCTGATCAAAATCTACAAGATGGCCATCAAATTCCGGCCCGTCTACACATGCAAACTTAATCTCATCTCCAACCTGAAGACGGCATGCTCCGCACATTCCGGTACCATCTACCATAACCGGGTTCATGCTGACGATCGTTGGAAGATTCAGTTCCTTTGTCAGCAGACAGACAAATTTCATCATAATCATCGGTCCGATCGCAACACACTTGTCATAATGTTTTCCTTCTTTTTCTACCAGATCTTTGATCACCTGCGTCACCATACCGGAGCGTCCATAAGAGCCGTCATCCGTTGTCACATAGAGATTTCCGGCAACTTCTTCCATCTCTTTCTCCATGATCACAAGATCCTTCGTTTTTGCTCCGATGATCACATCGGCGTCTATTCCTCTCTCATGAAGCCATTTCACCTGAGGATATACAGGAGCTGTACCAAGTCCTCCCGCAACAAATAAAATCTTCTGTTTTTTCAATTCTTCGATATCTTCCTCAACAAACTCAGAGGCACATCCAAGCGGACCTACAAAGTCACGGAAAGAATCTCCGGCTTTGAGTTCAGACATCTTCACAGTAGAAGCTCCGACTTCCTGAACCACGATCGTGATCGTTCCGGCTTCTCTGTCATAATCACAAATAGTAAGCGGGATACGCTCCCCCTTCTCGTCCATCTTTACGATAACAAACTGCCCCGGCTCACAATGACTCGCAACCCTTGGTGCATGCACATCCATCAGAAAAATATTCTCAGACAATTTTTCTGCTTTTAAAATCTTATACATGTTCTTCCTCCTTGTAATAAATCACCTTTTTTAATAATACGCCAAAAATGGCATAATGGCAATAGTTCTTTCCGTGATTTTTCTCTTCTGTCTGCAAAAAGGACAGGCACCGCTTTTGTACTGTGCCTGTCCCTTTCCCGTTCATCCACAAGCGGACAGCCTGATTAGAAATCAACTTCTGTTCCGTAATATGTACATGTGAATAATTTTTCCATTGTTGCAGGATCGATTGCACGAGGATTAGATCCTGTACATGCATCACCTACTGCCAGTTCTGCAATCTTGGCAACTTTTTCTTTGAATTCATTTTCCTCGATTCCGAAGTCTTTGAGAGTCTTTGGAATGTTCAGTTTGACATTAAAGTCATCGATCTTTTCAACCAGACTGTTGATGAGTGCTTTCTCAGATGCTCCCGGAAGTCCCATTCTGCGTGCGATCTCAGCATAACGTTTTGCTGCAACCGGATCTTTTGCGTTGTATTTGATAACATATGGAAGATAGATCGCATTCGCACATCCGTGAGGAATGTGTCCTGTTGAGAATGCTGCACCTGTCTTATGTGCCATAGAGTGTACGATTCCAAGCAATGCATTGGAGAATGCCATACCTGCCAGACACTGTGCATAATGCATCTGCTCTCTTGCATCCATATCGCAGTTGTAAGATGCCGGAAGATTATCCAGTACCATCTCAATTGCCTGCAGTGCAAGTGGATCTGTAAATGGTCCGTTGAGTGTAGAAACATATGCTTCGATCGCATGTGTCAGTGCATCCATACCTGTGTATGCAACCTGTTTTACAGGAAGACCTGCCACAAGATCCGGATCAACGATCGCAACATCCGGTGTGATATTAAAGTCAGCCAGCGGATATTTTACACCTGTCTGATAGTTTGTGATAACAGAGAATGCTGTTACTTCTGTAGCTGTTCCTGATGTAGATGGAATCGCTGCGAATTTTGCTTTCTGTCTCAGTTCCGGGAAATTAAACGGAATGCACAGATCCTCGAATGTTACATCCGGATACTCATAAAATGCCCACATTGCTTTTGCAGCATCAATCGGAGAACCGCCGCCCATTGCCACGATCCAGTCCGGCTCAAATGCACGCATTGCTCGGCACCTTTCATAACTGTCTCTACAGACGGATCCGGCTCAACGCCTTCAAATAACTGGACTTCCATTCCTGCTTCTTTCAAATATGTTACAGCTCTGTCAAGAAATCCCTGACGTTTCATGGAACCGCCGCCCACTACAAGAATTGCTTTTTTTCCTTTCAGGTTCTTTAATTCTTCCAAACATCCTTTTCCGTGATAAATGTCTCTTGGTAAACAAAATCTGCTCATTATCCTGCATCTCCTTTGATTAAAGTCTGTTGATTTCAACTAAAACCATTATACCACTGTGAAACTTTTCACACAACAAAACTGCCGTTTTTTTTCGTTAAATAATGCACAAAAAACCAGGCTCATTTTTGTTAGAAAATCCCCTTGCATTTTTACAAAGTGTTTATCTAAAAAAATCAGCCGCTTTTACTGCGGCTGATAAATATAATTTCGTTTTGTTATCTGTGTCATTTTTCCGGTCTTACCCACCAGAACTGTACTGAACAGCGTCTGCCCTTCTGGCATCTCGATCGGTCCGGTATACAAGGAAGATTCAGTTGTCGGCGTGGAACCATCTGTCGTGTAATAAGCTGTGTAGCTTCCGGCACGGTAATACTGATCTGCGTAGCTGTACTGTACTGCCCCGTGGACGGTGTTACAACCGGTGCATCCGCTACCGGAAATTCAATCTCATAAGTTTTTGAGACCACCAGACTTGGGATTTTCTTTTTGTTATAGCAATCGCCTTAATCTGCGTCTTTCCTTCCTCATTTAAAAGAATCGGCTCGGTATACTTTGTGCTGGACGAAGTCGGATTCGTTCCATCTGTCGTGTAGTAAATGGTCTCCCCTGATGCGGACAGTGTCACTTCCTGTACTTCACTATATTTTCCATCATCCAGACTGAAGACCGGCTCTGTAGAAACATATGCTTTCAGACTGGAAAGCACGGATTCGTCATCGCAGTCCTCGAGAATCTCGGAAATCTTATCAAGCTGCTTTGTCTCCTCATAAAAGCTGATTGCTGCCCGATACAGTTCTTCGTTGGATGGATAAGAAGCAATAGCAGAAAGAAATACGGATTCTGCCTCATCCCCTTCATCCTGTTCCATATAAGTCTCTGCCAGACCGGAATATGCCTCTGCCCTCTGGGCATTCTTTCCAATCGCATGTTTGAAGTATTTTTCTGCTGTCTGATATTCTTTCATCTGCAGTGCATCGTACCCTTTTGCCACTTTTCCCACATAAGAATTCTGATACAGAAAATAGCCGAACGCCGCTCCAAAAATCAACAGGACCAGAAACAGGATCAAAAGCACTTTCCGTCTTCTGCGAACCAGCTGCTTTTTTCGTTCCTGCTGTTTTCGTTTCGCCTCTGCACGGGATCTGTTTCTCGCCGCACGCTCTCGCCCGGCCTGTATTTCATCCAGCTCTTCCTGACTGAGCACCCGCGTTGCTTTTGACTGGTACACTTCCTGTCTTCTGCCAAAATCACGGACATCCTTTGTCTGAAGCTGCCTGGTAACATCTTCGACCGAGCCTTTTACTTCCTGTGTAAGAACATCATCCAGAGGATTGTAATCAGGGACGATCTGAACTTCTTTTCCACATCTGGGACAACGCATCCAGCCTTCCGGAATAATCGCATTACAATGCGTACATCTCATATTAGTTCCTCCTAATCGCGTGCGGCCTGCACGCAATTGTTCATCAGCATGGCGATTGTCATCGGACCTACCCCGCCAGGTACCGGCGTAATGGCAGATGCCCTGGAATACACATCCTCAAAATCCACATCTCCACAGAGATGGTTCTGGGCATCTCTGTGCATTCCCACATCGATCACAACCGCGCCTTCTTTTATGTACTCTGCTGTGATCATCTTCGTCTGTCCGACTGCTGCGATCAGAATATCTGCTCTGCGTGTCACTTCTTTTAGATCTGCTGTCCTGGAATGTGCAACCGTCACGGTCCCATTCTCACGCAGAAGCAGTGCTGCCATCGGCTTTCCCACAATGTTGCTTCGCCCGATCACCACGCACTCTTTTCCTGCAATCTCAATTCCGGAATACTTCAAAAGCTGAATGATCCCCGCCGGTGTGCAGGATACAAATCCGGTCTCTCCGAGCCAGAGCCGTCCCACGTTCACCGGATGAAATCCGTCTACATCCTTGTCCGGTGAAATCGTACGTATGATCCGGTCTTCATCAATGTGTGCCGGAAGCGGAAGCTGTACCAGGATTCCATGTACCTTCTCTGTATGATTCAGTTTCTCGATCAATTCTACCAGTTCCGCTTCTGTTGTAGCCTCTTTTAACTCATACGAAACGGAGTCGATCCCGATATAGCGCACGCCTTTTTCTTGTTGTTTACATATACCGAAGAAGCCGCATCCTGCCCTACCTGAATCACTGCCAGACAGATCTTGGTGCCTCTTTCTTTCAGCACGGATACTTCTTCTTTCAATTTATCTTTGATTTCTTTTGCAATTCGTTTTCCGTCAATTATCTGTGCCATTCAATACTCCTTTAAAACAGTCCTGTAATTTTACCGTCATCTGTTACATCGATGTTATTTGCAGCAGGGACTTTCGGAAGTCCAGGCATTGTCATCACCGCACCTGTCAGAGCAACGACAAATCCGGCACCTGCGCTGACATAAACTTCACGGATATGGATGTCAAAGTTTTCCGGACGTCCCAGTTTTTTCGCATCATCTGACAGAGAATACTGATTCTTTGCCATACAGATAGGGAAATGTCCAAATCCCATCTCTTCGATCTTCGCAAGCTGTTTCTTTGCAGCCGGCTCATAGACAACACCGTTTGCCCCGTAAATCTCTTTTGAAATCTTCTCGATCTTTTCTGTCAGAGAAAGTTCATCCTCATACAGTACATGGAAATTGCTTTCCTTATTCTCCAGTGTATCCAACACTTTTTCTGCCAGTTCGATTCCGCCTTCTCCGCCTTTTTCCCATACCTTTGCAAGGGCGAATTCACAGTCTCTTTCTTCACAGAAGCTGCGGATAAATTCATTTTCCGCTTCCGTATCTGTAACAAAGGAATTCAGTGTTACTACAACAGGAACGCCGTATTTCTGAATATTCTCAATGTGTTTTTCCAGATTCACGATTCCTTTTTTCAGTGCTTCCAGATTTTCTTCGCCCAGATCCTGTTTTGCAACTCCGCCATTGTATTTCAGTGCCCGCACTGTCGCTACAAGTACCACTGCGTCCGGTTTTAATCCCGCTTTACGGCATTTGATATCCATAAATTTCTCAGCTCCAAGATCCGCTCCGAATCCGGCTTCTGTAATTGTAATATCGCTGATTTTTAAAGCCAGCTTTGTCGCGCGGACACTGTTGCAGCCGTGTGCGATATTGGCAAACGGTCCGCCGTGTACCAGTGCCGGTGTGTGCTCCAGTGTCTGGATCATATTCGGTTTGATCGCATCCTTTAACAGTGCAGTCATGGCGCCTGTTGCCTGAAGATCGTCTGCTGTTACCGGATTGCCTTCAAATGTATATGCCACGATGATTCGTCCCAGGCGGCGTTTCAGATCTGCAAGATCATCTGCAAGACAAAGGATTGCCATGATCTCAGATGCGACTGTGATCACAAAATGGTCTTCTCTCACCATTCCATCCATCTTGTTTCCAAGTCCTACTACGATGTTGCGAAGAACTCTGTCGTTCATGTCCACGCAGCGTTTCCAGACAATATTTCTCGGATCAATTCCCAATGCATTGCCCTGCTGAATGTGATTATCCAACATGGCAGCCAGCAGATTATTCGCAGAAGTGATCGCGTGGAAATCTCCGGTGAAATGCAGATTCAGATCTTCCATTGGGAGAACCTGTGCATACCCGCCTCCTGCTGCTCCGCCTTTGATTCCAAAACATGGTCCAAGAGATGGTTCACGCAGTGCGATGATTGCCTTTTTATTCATTTTTGCAAATGCCTCACCCAGACCTACTGTGATCGTGGTCTTTCCTTCTCCTGCCGGGGTCGGATTGATGGCTGTCACAAGAACCAGTTTTCCATCCTTGCGGTCTTTTACGTTCTCCCAGAGTTCATCGGAGAGCTTCGCTTTGTACTTTCCATAAAACTCCAGTTCCTCTTCTGAAATTCCGATAGACGCTGCCACGTCTTTGATGTGCATTAATTCTGCTTCCTGTGCGATCTGAATATCTGTTTTCATCATTTCTTCCTCCACTGCATTATAAATTTTCCTGAATGTACTGTTCAAATTCTTCTTTTGTCATCAGTACTTTTCTTGGTTTTGTTCCGACTTCTTCTCCGACCACTCCTGCACTGGCAAGCTGATCCATAATCCGGGCTGCCCGGTTGAAGCCGATTTTAAACATCCTCTGGAGCATTCCAATGGATGCTTTTTCTTTTTCAATGATCAGCCGTCCTGCATCTGCAAAATATGCATCCTGCTCATTTGCATTATCCTGCACCCCGGCTCCCTGTATCCCAGGAACCGGTGACGGCAGATCGGAATTTACGTGCTCCTCCACTTCTTCACTGTAGGAGGCATTTCCGTTGTGTTCGATGAGATAGTCCACAACCTTCTGCACTTCTTTATCTGAAACAAAGGATCCCTGCACACGGACCGGTTTTGGATATCCTGTCGGATAAAACAGCATATCTCCCTTTCCAAGCAGTTTCTCCGCTCCATTCATATCAATGATCGTCCTGGAATCTACTCCTGATGAGACAGAAAATGCGATTCTGGACGGCATATTGGCCTTGATCAGACCTGTGATGACATTCACCGAAGGCCGCTGTGTTGCAATGATCAGATGCAGTCCCGCCGCTCTGGCAAGCTGCGCCAGACGGCAGATCGCGCCTTCTACTTCCCCCGGCGCCACCATCATCAGATCCGCCAGCTCATCTACAATGATCACAATCTTCGGCAGTTTTTTCGGAGCTCTTCTTCTGTCATCTGCGCAATCTTTTCATTGTATCCTTTCAGATCCCGGACATTCTGCTGGGCAAACAGCTGATACCGCTTCATCATCTCAGCGACTGCCCAGTTCAGAGCGCCTGCTGCTTTTTTCGGGTCCGTCACGACCGGGATCAGCAAGTGCGGAATTCCATTATAGACACTTAGTTCCACTACTTTGGGATCCACCATGATCAGTTTTACTTCTTCCGGATCTGCATGGTATAAAATACTCATGATCAGCGTATTGATACATACCGACTTTCCGGATCCTGTCGCTCCTGCCACAAGTAAATGCGGCATCTTTGCGATATCTGCGATCATCGTCTTTCCTGAAATATCTTTTCCCACGGCAAACGGAATATTCGCTGTGGAATTTTTAAATTCCCCGGATTCTAACAGGTCCCTAAGCATCACTGCCGTATTCTCCTGGTTCGGGACCTCAATCCCAACGGCTGCTTTTCCCGGAATCGGCGCCTCGATCCGGATATCTGCCGCTGCCAGATTTAATTTGATGTCATCTGCCAGACCTACAATCTTACTTACCTTCACACCTTGTTCCGGCTGCAGCTCATACCGCGTCACAGACGGTCCGCAGCTTGCATTTGTTACATGAACGCGAACCCCGAAATTCTGCAGGGTCTGCTCCAGTTTCTGGGCCGTGGCGCGCAACTGGGCATCCGAGTCTCCGCCGCCCTTTTCCCCTTTTTGTCAGAAGATTCATTGGCGGAATCTTGTACACTTTCTTCGGCTGCTGCTCCTGCTCTTTGATACTCTGTTCTACCTGAACAGTCTCTGCTTCCACAGCTGCCGCACTCGCCTTGGTCTTCTTCCTTGTACGGACTGACTCTTCCGGAACATCCTCCTGCGTCATGTTGCCCTCTTCTGCCGGTTCCGGTTCATTCTCCCATAATGGAGTATCCACTGCGCTCGCATCCGACGCCGTGCTTTCCGGACGATTGATCACAAAATCTTCAAATGGAGACGGCAGTGGCTCTGAAAAATCCGATTCCTGTGAAACAGTCAGTTCCCGCATATCCGGATCTTTTCCTGAAGAATTCTTTTTACGCTTTTTCGCTGTTGTCTCCTTTGGCACTTCACTTTCCTGGGCCTGCAGCGTTGTTGCAAAAGAAACACCCGATACTTTATGATCACTTCTTCTGGAAGAATCATTCGGTTCTGTCTTTGCTTCTTCTGCCTGTCTTCGTTTTTCTTCTCTGTTCTTCGCACGCCGGCAGATGCTTCTCCCTGCCGGCGCTTCATATCTGCATACGCCTTTTTGCTTCCTTTTCCAAGAGGTGCAAGCAGAGAACGTTCTGTGATCAGAATCACACAGATTACCATAAGTACAACGAGTACCACATAAGCGCCTACCACACCAATAAACGGACACAGAATCTTCACCAGACAGCCCCCTGTAAGACCGCCCGCTTTTCTGTAATCACTGGCATACTGATAATAGCTCCACAGACTTTCTTTGGCATCAAAAGGATGCATCACCAGCTGGAAAAATGCACAGATTGCAAACAATAAGGCCACACATGCTGCAATTTTTATGTAGCGTGTGTATTGCCTTTATTCGAAATTCCAAAAGCAACCACGCCAAATAAGAGAAACGGCAGAATATATGACATCACTCCGAAAAAACCAAAGAGTACAGAAGAGATCGCACTGCCTGCAATCCCTATGACTCCAAAATTGCTTAAAAGCATCAGCACACAGACCGCAAACATGACCAGAATCAAAATTTCACTGTTCAGGGATGTACTTGCCTGATTTTTGGATGACTTTTTTCTTGTAGTTTTCTTTTTCCTTGTTGACTTTGCAGCCATAATACTTCCCCCTTGATAATTACACATACTACATCTAGTATAACATCAATTGAAAAGTGTGTCATTAACATTTTTTCTGCCGGATCATTTCCCGCAGCTTTTTCAATGCCATGCTGATTCCTCCAACCTCATCGATCATGCCTTCTCTGACTGCATCTTCCCCTTCTAACATAGTCCCGACATCTTTTACCAACTGTGTGGAATCCAACATCAATTCTTCCAGACGTTCTTTGGTAATCTGCGAATGAGCTGCGATAAACCGGGTAATCCGATCCTGCGTCTTTTCCATATTACGATAACTCTGAATCACTCCAATAAACATCCCGGAGGATCTCACCGGATGCACGATCATTGTTCCACTCGGCACAATAAAAGAATAATCTGCGGAAACTGCAAGCGGTCCGCCGATGGAGTGGCTTCCTCCCAGAACCAGAGAGACCGTTGGTTTGCTTAAGGATGCGATCATTTCCGCGATCGCCAGCCCTGCCTCCACATCACCGCCCAGTGTATTGAGTAAAATCAAAACTCCATCCACTTCATCGTCATCCTCCACCTCTGCCAGTCTTGGAATCAAATGCTCATATTTGGTGGCTTTTGTGTTTCCGGAAACAGCCTCATGACCTTCAATCTCTCCAATGATCGTCAGAAGCTGTATGTTCGCTTTGTGCCCGTTTCCATTCAGATTTAAGGTGCCGGTCTCTTTAATCTCTTCGTTTTTATCCAGACGTTGTCTTTGCTTCTCCTCATTTTCCATGATCTTCTACCTTCTTTTCTCTATTTTCAGGTCTGTACTTGGACAGCCGGATACTTTAGTATTCGATCAACCGCCCTTGTTTATACGGAAAATGATGATTTTTCACGCAAAAATGGTATGGATGCCTCTTGTATACATCCATACCATCTTGAATTAACGAAGTGCCTGCTCGACATCCGCAATAATATCTTCTATATTTTCAATTCCCACACTGAAACGGATCAGATCCGGCTGAACGCCTGCTTCTACCAGCTCTTTGTCATTCATCTGACGATGCGTGTGGCTGGCAGGATGAAGAACACAGCTTCTGGCATCCGCTACATGTGTCACGATCGCTACCATTTTTAATCGATCCATCATCTCAACTGCAGCGTCTCTGCCGCCTTTGAGACCGAATGTGATGACACCGCAGGTTCGGTTTGGCATATATTTCTGCGCAAGATCATAATATTTGTCCCCCGGAAGTGATGGACAGCGCACCCATGCCACCTTCTCATGATTTTTCAGATACTCTGCCACCTTAACTGCATTTTCACAGTGGCGCGGCACTCTTAAATGCAGTGTCTCCAGTCCGATGTTTAACAGAAATGCATTCTGCGGTGACTGGATAGAGCCGAGATCTCTCATCAGCTGTGCAGTTGCCTTTGTAATATACGCACCTTTGCCAAATTTTTCTGTATATACAATTCCATGATATGTCTCATCCGGAGTTGTCAGTCCCGGGAATTTTTCTTTGTGTGTCTCCCAGTCAAAATTTCCGCTGTCCACGATCGCACCGCCCACGCAAGCGGCATGTCCGTCCATATATTTTGTAGTAGAATGTGTCACAATATCCGCGCCCCATTCAAACGGACGGCAGTTGATCGGTGTTGCAAATGTATTATCCACAATAAACGGCACACCATGTGCATGTGCGGCATTTGCAAATTTTTCCAGATCCAGAACAACGAGGGCAGGATTGGCGATCGTCTCTCCAAATACTGCTTTTGTATTTTCCTGAAATGCTGCATCCAGCTCTTCCTGCGTACACTCAGGATCTACAAACGTAGCTTCTACACCCATTTTTTTGATCGTATGGGCATACAGATTGTAGGTACCTCCGTAAAGAGCAGATGCACAGACAATATGATCTCCCGCTTCCACGATATTCATAATCGCATAGAAATTAGCTGCCTGTCCGGATGATGTCAGCATTGCTGCCACTCCGCCTTCCAGATCACAGATTTTTGCAGCAACCGCATCATTGGTCGGATTCTGAAGTCTGGTATAAAAATAACCGGACTCCTCTAAGTCAAACAGACGCCCCATCTGTTCACTGCTTGTATATCGAAATGTTGTACTCTGATAAATAGGAAGAACTCTCGCCTCTCCATTACCCGGTTCATATCCGGATTGTATACATTTTGTCTCTGTCTTGTAATTACTCATTTTTCTCTCCTCCTACTGAATACAAATATTTCTTCTCCAGAGAACGAACCATCTTTGTGTACAATTCTCTGCATTCTTCTTGTTCGCCCGCTTCAATCAGGCGTACACACGGCTTTAAATACTTTTCCCAGATATCCGCATAAATTTCTGATGCGTCCGGACTGCGGTCAATCCGCTTTACGATTGTCGGAGCAATATTATAATACTCTTTTACAAGAATCTCTCCATCCTTTGTCCCCATCAGATACTGATCTCTGTATTCCCTCAAAAGATTCAGTTCATAGCAATCATCTGGCTTGTTCAGACTCTTACAGACAGCTGTTGTAATATAACAGAAAACTCCTTTTTTAAACCCATTCTCAATACTTGCAGCATCCGAGTGTCCGATTTTGCTGCCAGGTACCTTCTGATTCCATAACTCCACGATTTTCTCCGTAAATATCTTCGTCTGCGTACTCTGAATTTCCCCCATCAGCGGAACAAAAAAAGCTACCATGGCCATGTTGTGATCAATAACTGCCGCTTCTCTTTTTCGCTTGGAATCAATCTGAGAGAGCATCTCCGATGCATATTCCGGAACATACCCCGCAACTTCCTGCATACATTTTTCAGATTTTTCAATTGTTTCTTTCACACATTCCAGCAGTGTCTGATTTTCTTCTTTTAAAATTCCCATGTCTGACTGATATGTTTTCTTCTGAAATCCCCGTTACTTTTTCTCTGGTTTTTTCATACAAAACAATCAAATCATTCTGTAAGCTATTCTGACTCATTGGCATTCCTCTTTTTGTTGTATTTCCTTTTATACCATTGTTCAGTATAGCATATCTGATACTGCATTTCAATTTTTTTGCATAAAGAAACAGGTCTGCCGGATTTCCAGATACCGACAGACCTGTTCTTTATTCTTATTTTGCGAGAGCATAAGGCTTTCTTTTGAAAACACTTTTTGCTTTCCCATCTACATGAGTCTCCATTTTGGAGTAAACACGAACCATATCATATTTAATCCGTTTTGCACTTCTTCTTTCTTTTACCATAGTGATACCTCCAAACCATTGATAAACAACTTCTGATACCATTCTAATGTATGTTTATTATGGTTTCATTATCACTATTTAAAATCTATGTAAGGTGTGCTTACTCATCCCAGTTGTGGTACACGTCCTGAACATCATCATCCTCATCGAGAAGATCCAGTGTTTTCTGGATATTTTTGATATCCTCTTCACTTGTCAGCTCCACATAAGTCTGCGGGATCATCGTCACTTCCGCATCTGCCATGACGATTCCTGCTTCCTCTAATTTCAGGCGCACTTCACTGAAATCTTCCGGAGCAGTCAGAATCTCAAAACTCTCCTCTTCTTCTGAAAAATCTTCCGCCCCAAAGTCCAGAGCCATCATCATCAGTTCATCTGCATCCATATCGCAGTCTTCTTTTGCAACGATGATCTGTCCCTTTTCATCAAACATAAAAGAGACGCATCCCGGTGTTCCTACATTTCCGCTTCCTTTTGTGAATGCATTTCTTACGTTGGATGCAGTACGGTTCTTGTTGTCTGTCAGTGTCTTTACAATGATCGCTGTTCCGTTTGGCCCGTATCCCTCGTATGTGATGTGTTCGTAGTTGTCTCCAGAACCTTCTCCTGCCGCTTTCTTGATGTTTCTGTCGATCGTATCATTCGGCATGTTGTTTGCTTTCGCCTTTGCGATCACATCACGCAGACGGCTGTTGTTTGCCGGATCCGGACCGCCGCCTTCTTTTACTGCAACCGCAAGCTCTCTACCAAGCTTCGTAAAAATCTTTCCCTTTGCTGCATCATTTTTCTCTTTTTTGTGCTTAATATTTGCAAATTTTGAATGTCCTGACATTGCTCAATTCTCCTTTTATCTCATAAACTCGTTGTTCCATTTTATCACTCTTTTTTCGTTCTGTAAAGTTGTAACGCTGACATTTCCCGCCCATTTCCGTTATGTAGGAAGTTCCAGGCTGATGCGGATCGCTTCATTGACTTCTTCCATAAATGTTCCGTCCACATGGCAGATATACTCCTTCAGCCGCTTTTTGTCCAATGTTCTGATCTGCTCCAGAAGTACCACTGAATTTTTCACAAGCCGGTATTTTTTTGCACTGATTTCAATGTGTGTAGGCAGCTTTGCTTTGTTCATTCTGGATGTGATCGCTGCACAGATCACTGTAGGACTGTGCTTATTTCCCACATCATTCTGGATAACCAGCACCGGCCGCACACCGCCCTGTTCTGAACCGATCACCGGACTTAAATCCGCATAATAAATATCCCCTCGTCTGACTGTCACGTTCTATTCACACTCCGATTCTTATACTTCAATTTTCTCCCCCTCAGGAAGTATACTTGAGTATTCCCGCTTTTATCGGATGTATTCAACTGACATTTATTTTTCCAAAAGATTGCTCCCCTTATAAACCCGGGGAATTCTTTTTCCAAGACAGCAGACAAATTCATAATTGAAACGACCGCAGATCTCGCTAAGTTCCTCCACCGTGATCTCATCGTCTCCGTCTCTTCCGATCAGAACGACTTCATCCATAAATACAGTATCCGGAATATCAGTCACATCTACCATAAACTGATCCATACAGACACGTCCCAGTATCCGTGCTCTTTTCCCACGAATCAGACTTCTCCGCGATTAGATAACCCTCTCGCATAACCGTCCCCGTATCCTACCGGAATGGTAGCCACTTTCATTTTCTTATCTGCCGTAAAAGTCCCTCCGTAACTGATGGAAGCTCCCGGCTCTACTTCTTTCACAAAGCTGACGTGGCTGACCAGGCGAAGTGCCGGCTTTAAGTCCACCGTCTCTTTTTTTACTTCCTCTGACGGATACAGTCCGTACAACGCAATTCCCGCACGGACCAGATTTTGTTTCCACTGTGGAAAATCAATGATTCCCGCGCTGTTATCGCAATGGTATTGCGAAATCGAAATCCCCCGCTTTTCAACCTCATTTCTCATCCATACAAATTTTCTGTACTGCTCTTCTGAAAATGTTTTATCCAGCTCATCTGCTTTTGCAAAATGCGTAAACATTCCTTCCAGGCATACATTCGGAAGTTTTTCAATCTGCCCGATGAGATCTGCGCTCTCCTCTGTTGCCGGAAATCCGAGCCGTTCCATCCCTGTATCGATCTTGATATGAAAATACGCTGTTTTTCCCAACTTTCGGGCAAGATTCGAAATCTCATGTGCCATATCCAGTGTGTATACTGTGGCGCGCACCTCTTCTTTTATCATTTCTTCATACTGGTCCGGGAACACACATCCCAGCACCATCGTCGGTTTTTGAATTCCCGCTCTGTGAAGCTCCACTGCTTCTTCCAGAGTCGCAGTCGCATAGCCCCATACATCCGGATCGTCATCCAGCATACAGGCAATCGGAACCGCACCATGTCCATATCCGTCTGTTTTCACTACGGCAATAAATTTTGCGCCTTCTCCAACCCTCTTTTTCATCTGTTCCATGTTATATGAAATTGCATCCAGATCAATCTCTGCATACACTCTGCTGTGTTTTTCCATCATTATCTCCCCTTTTCTGTCTTTTTGATACAAGCTGCGATCCCCTCTGTCAGATCTTCTGCCAGAACGCTGTAAGCGCCTCTCCTCTCTCTGGCTGCATCTCCTCCACAGGCATGAAGATACACTCCCAGCACAGTCCCTTCATACACTTTCATATGCTGCGCCAGAAGCCCTGTGATCACTCCGGCAAGCACATCGCCGGAACCGGCCTTTGCATCGCACTGTTTCCAGCAGTATTCAGAAACATCTGCCGGTCTTTTCCTGCCACAAGCGTACGTGCATCCTTCAGTGCACAAACAACACCATAGCTGTCTGTAAATTCTTTTAACGCAGCAAATCTGTTTTTCCCAAGTTCCGGGATGGTACACCCCAAAAGTCCTGCCATTTCTTTCATATGTGGTGTCAGTACAAATGGCTTTTTTTCTTTTGGAAGAAGTTCCATATGATCCGCCAAAAGATTCAAACCGTCTGCATCGATCACACATGGGACCTCTGCATATTTCATCAAATAAGAAAGTATCTGCCCGGCGGTCCTGCTTTTTCCAAGTCCGCATCCGATACAGATTACATCTGCCCACTTCAAAAGACTTTGCAGTTTTTCTTCCTCATATTCTGTATAGGTGGATACGATCGCTTCCGGTAAGAGCTGCTGCAAAATCGTCCGGTTCGATTCTTCTGTATAGATCTGTACCAGACCGCCACCACTTATATAAGCTGCACGTGCACTTAAGTATGCCGCACCAGACATCCCCTTACTGCCCGTGATCATCAGAATCTTTCCATAACTTCCCTTGTGGGAATTCTTTTTCCGATCCGGAAGAAATTTGGAAAGATCCGATTTTTCCAATGTGTAACAGACTTCCGGATTTTCTTCAAAAAGTTTTGTCCCGATCCCGATTTCCACAGGGATTACCTCGCCCGCATAATCGGATCCCGGAAACAAAACAGTTCCCAGTTTCTCACATGCAAAAGAAACTGTCAAGTCCGCATGAAATGCCGTTCCCAGCACCTGTCCGTCAAAAGAGCTGATTCCTGACGGAATATCGATTGCCACTTTCTCTGCATGTATCTGGTTCATTTCTTCGATCACATCTTTATAATGCCCCTCGATCGTCCTGCTTAAACCTACACCAAACACAGCATCTATGACAACAGTATATTCTTTTGGGGGAATGTTTGTGACAACGGAAACACCCAGATTGGATGCGATCTGCCTCTGCTGTCTGCATTCTTCACTCATGGATGTTTCTTTCCCTGCAAAAACCGCACACACATCTTTTCCCTCCAGATAAAGAAGTCTTGCAACGGCGAATCCATCTCCACCATTATTTCCACTTCCGCACACAACAAGACAGTGATCCAGACTGATTCCTTTCTCTTTCATCACTTCCACTGTTTTCAGAGCTGCCCGCTCCATCAATACCAGAGAAGGAATCCCGATCTTTTGAATCGTATATTCATCCGCTCTCTGCATCCACGCTCCGTCTGGTAAATATCTCATACCCGATCTCCCTTCTGCTCCTGAAAAGAAAGGACGTGCAGCCAGATATTTTCCGACCACACGCCTTTGCACATGAACTGAGTTATTCTTACTTGTTTTGTTCTTCCCGGTGACGACTGACATTATATGACAGCTTCATCAGACTGTCTGAAAGATGTACGCTTTCTACGATCACATCTTTTGGCAGATTCAGATCTGTATGTGCAAAATTCCAGATAGCCTGGATTCCATTGTCCACTAATAACTCTGCAACTTCTTTTGCTTTCGATTTTGGAATCGTCAGTGCTGCAATCTCAATCTCATTGTTCTGAAGAAATTCCTGCAGCTCATCCATCATCCGTACCGGAATTCCGCGGATGGCAACTCCTTCAAGCCGGGGATTCACATCAAAAAGTCCTTTTAAAATAAATCCGCCTTTTTCAAAAGAGGCATAATTAGCAAGAGCCTGTCCCAGATTACCTGCACCTATGATAATGAAATTGTGGCTTCTGTCCAGTCCGAGAATCTTGCCGATCTCCGTATATAAATATTTTACATTATACCCGTATCCCTGTTGCCCGAATCCCCCGAAATTATTGAGATCCTGTCGAATCTGGGATGCCGTGACATGCATCTTCTTACTTAGATCGTTGGATGAGATCCTCTCCACCTGATCTTCCATCAAATCTCCAAGGTATCTATAATATCTGGGGAGCCTGCTGATAACTGCACGGGATATTTTTCTTTCTTCCACTGATTGTACCCTCCAATTTTAATCTTTTCTTATTATATAGAATTGTGAAAGATAAGTCAAACTTTTATATTGTATTTTGCCGTGTTTTCGTTATAATGAAATGGTGATGATTCGAAATAATCAGTTATTGTCAAAATACAGGAGGAATTTCATGATACTCGCATGTCATAATTTAAATAAATCATTCGGCGACCATCTCATTGTCCGGGATGGCTCTTTTCATGTAGAAGACCGTGAAAAAGCTGCACTTGTCGGCGTCAACGGTGCAGGAAAATCAACAATCTTCAAAATGATCGTAGGAGAACTGCCTCTGGATGAAGGAGACGTTATTCTGACAAAAGGAAAGACGCTTGGCTATCTTGCCCAGCATCAGAATCTGGATACTACAAACACGATCTATGAAGAACTAAAAACTGCAAAATCTGATATTATCGCTCTGGAGGCCCAGATCCGCGCCATCGAACTGGAGTTAAAATCTCTTTCCGGAGAGGAACTGACAAACCGTTTAAACACTTACAACCGGCTGATGTCAGAATTTGAATCGAAAAACGGTTACGCCTACGAAAGTGAGATCACCGGTGTTTTAAAAGGTCTTGGCTTTACAGAAGAAGAATTCTCAAAACCCACAGACACCCTTTCCGGCGGTCAGAAAACCAGGGTATCTCTCGGAAAACTTTTGCTCACAAAACCAGATATCCTGTTGTTGGACGAACCGACCAACCACCTGGATCTGAACTCCATCAGCTGGCTGGAGACGTATCTTCTGAACTATCCGGGTGCAGTTCTGATTGTTTCCCATGACCGGTTTTTCTTAAACCGCGTTGTGACAAAGGTCATCGAGATTGAAAACGGCTCTGTACGCATGTATACCGGCAATTACAAAGACTATGCACAGAAAAAACAGATGATCCGGGATGCGCAGCTCAAAGAATATTTAAACCAGCAACGTGAAATCAAGCATCAGGAAGCAGTCATTGAAAAACTGCGCTCTTTCAACCGTGAAAAATCAATCAAACGCGCGGAAAGCAGGGAAAAAATGCTCTCCAAAATCACACCTGTCGAAAGACCCGCAGAAGCGGCAAGAGAGATGCACTTTACACTGGAACCTTCCGAAGTCAGTGGAAATGACGTTTTAAGTATCGAATCCTCGGGAAACGTTTTGACAGTCAGGTGTTATTCCATGATATCAGCTTTGAAATCAAGCGCGGAGAGCACGTAGCGATCATCGGAGACAATGGAACCGGAAAAACAACACTCTTGAAAATAACTCAATCAGGTCGTAGAACCGGAATTCCGGAAGTTTTACACTGGGTTCTAAAGTTCAGATCGGATACTAACGATCAGGAACATCATGTGCTGCACAAT
>ENA-OQJX01000492-OQJX01000492.1-human-gut-metagenome-genome-assembly--contig:-NODE-492-length-20163-cov-2.362797_pt1 | contig 20163 bp, 25 predicted proteins | sample MGYA00242615_ERZ504782 | MGnify/ENA primary metagenome ERZ504782 (study PRJEB26092, sample SAMD00036354) | human gut metagenome | host: Homo sapiens | study: EMG produced TPA metagenomics assembly of... | reverse complement strand
ATTGTTAAATTTACTTCCTTAGTTGATTAATTAATTATAATTAAGTCATTCGTTAATAAAACAAATAAGTAGATTTAACAATTATACTGACAATTACTTATGATTAGAATATAATCGTCACAGGTTTATTATTGATTTTAGTATTGCCATAATACTTCTTCTTAGGATAATCCTTTAACAGATAATTCTTAGTTTCCGTAGGAATATTGGGGTCAGCTATATCATCTTCAATTTTACGCATAGGTACATATATACTCTTCCATTTGTCCTTACTGAGTATAGCATAATCATTGTAAAGAGCTATTGCAGTAACTGCACCATTATCTTGTACTTTTATCTTAATAATTACATTAGTGTTGCTAAACCCTCTAGCTTCTCCATTTACATCTCTAACCTCATCTGCATATATGAAGCTTGAAACTAAAATCATTACACAAAATAGAATTACTTTCTTCATATTATTTATAGACACCTTTAATTCCCTATAGGCTTTTAATTGTTAATAGTAGTGTGAGGAACACGACATAAAGTCGCACACTTCTTTAATAAAATTACTGATTGATAAAGTAGATAGACTGTCTGTTTCTTAATATACTTGTATTATAGTCAGTGTCCCCTAACTAACTGTTATACAATAAAGAAGCGTGGGAACATTGAATATTACTACGTTGAGGCTCTGGACTGCCCTAAGTCAAGTAATAAACAATAGCCCACGCCAAACGATATATAGACTATCCAATATAAGATAGGTATATAACATTGACGTGAGCGTTCTTGCCTATTATCCTTGACTTATGAAATTGTCCAGATTTCAACGTAGGATAATATCTTAAACGCTCTTCGTTAACTAATATGTCCTTCCAACTTCCCAACGCATTAGGCTGTTAGAATTGCTGCAAAGTTACGAATTTACGTTTGATTGGCAAGAACTTATTGTTTATTAAATGCAGAAAGGCATTCCTACTCCATAAATCAAGGTTAGGAGCAAATTTGTAAAAGGTCTATATAAGTAGAAATTTATAAATTTACTCCCAACTTGAATTATTGGCTTAAAAGGCTGTTCCACTCCATTCTTAATAATTGGTGAGCGCAATCGCCAGTAATCAAAAACTAAGGCAGTCATAGGTATTAAGTAGTTCTTCCTGCCTTAATCCCAAGTATCTCTTGGTAATTGATACACTGGAATGATTGAATAGCTCCATGAGTTTGACAAGTGCAAGCTCCGAACTTTCGCTGTTCATGTTATAGACCTGCCTGCCGAAAGTCTTTCTAAGGCTGTGGCATGAGAAGTTGCCTATATGCAGCCTATACTTCCTTTTAACCTCTTTGAGGACTACATTTATCCTCTGTATGGAATAGACCGTACCTTTCCGGCTAACCAATATAGCGCGTCTATGCCTATAGGACTGATATGCTTGTAGCAGTCACAGATATGCTTCTGTAGCTGCATGTTAATTCTCACAGTCCTTTGCTTTCCCGTCTTGATTTCGATAACGGTAAATTCCTCCGCATTTAATATCTGATTCCAGCGTAAAGCCAGAATGTCAGATATTCTTAAGCCAGTAAAACAGCCCAGAGCAACAAGAAGCGAGATTTTATAATTCCCGTCTTTGGCTAACTTCCTTATCAAGTTCATTGCCTCGCTCCATTGCAGATAATCTGCGGTTGTACTTGAATATTTAAGTGACATAACGTTCAGTCTTATAATGAAATGAATAAAAGTGAATATCATTTTTAAGTTGGAATATCCAACTTATTGATAATCAAAGGAACATTCACTAATAATAGAAGTGAATATAATAAATAAAGGACACCAAGTTAATGATGTCCTTTGTTACGTTCAAGCCTATATGAACGGCAAATAGGCTTCATCCAATACACCGCTCTCAATAATCTTTTTGCAAAGTTCATGTGAGGCTTGATTTCTAAGGTCTGTACCATAGCTTTCATCACCAACCATCTGAATGATTGCCACAATGGTTCTCATAAGCTCCTGCTGTAGTGTACGGTGATAATACCTCGTACTCTCTGCAAACCTTTTAGGATTCCAACTATAATCGTTCAAGGCTCTTTCAAGTTCTTGCGCTGCCTTGTATTCGCGACTGTCTTCTGTTACCATATCTTTTAATATTTAAGAGGTTTATAAATAAAAAGAGCACCTATACCTTATTATATAGATGCCCTCCATACTAAGCTATCCTTTGATAATGGCGTAGCCCAGCAGCAGGATATATCCCACCGCTATAAATGGAAACAATGCCATTGCAATGAAGAATACCAAAGTCGCCAGTAACACATAGAATAAATTCCGTAGCATAATCTCCAGTTTTGAGAAACCAGTAATAGGATATAATTCCAGATACAGCTAAGAAAGAAACCAACTGTATCTTTCATCACCATGCAGAGCGGATGCAATACCCGTTGCCAGTTCTGTAGCGTTGTAGGCTCTATCCAGAAAGCTGTCTATGTAGCTGCTCTTGTTGCTGCCAGTAAGCAGGTTGTAGAACTTCCACATGGATAGGTCACTGCCCAGACTGCCAAAGTTATCGTCATTGATATACGCTTTAGCTACACTGTTTATCTGCGTATCAGTAAGTAGCATTCTGGGGATAGCTTTCTGATAGCCTTGTGGCAAGCACTGATAAAGTCGCATCCTGCCAAGTAAGGTCACAAACTGGTGCTCATTTAGGCAGGTATCGCCTAAACTCTGCATCATGTGGATATTCTTGGCTGCATTGAAATTATTAAGCAGTTCCAATGTAGCCTTGAACAGTTCCTTTGTGCCCATTACCTTTATATCATCCTTATATCCGTCTGTAAACACGCACATGTTACAGCATACGGTATTCTTGAACGATACCGCCAGTCTGAATAATTCTGGACTTTTCTTGGTAGCAAGGTTCTCCCTATTCAATGCACGTACCCCCACAATGGAAAGGTTGAGCCTATTCCCAGACACTTCCTCATAGATAGATGGTATGTCTATGGCGAAAGCGCACCTTTCATAATACTGGGTCGTGTCGGCTTCCGTCAGCAGGTTCTTGGGCTTGTTGATGGCTTCTGGACGTCTCCCTTTTATCACATGGCTGCACCTTATGTCTGGTTGCTCTATCCGTTCACCGCTATAGAATGAACTGGCAGCTTCCCAGACCGTTTCAATGAATGCGTTGTGTGAAATGGTAAGTTCATTATCCTTGCTGAATACTGGTATCACACAGTCATTCTTCAAGTGCTCCAAACTCACCTCTACGGAATTAGCCTCAATGAAATGGTTCACCTTTTTGGGCTTTGTAATCTCTTCCACAACTACTGTTGCATCCTCTGCAAATTCTCCTAAATTGCTGTTCCTTCTCTGTGCCATGACTGGCATAATCTGTAATGCTTCCATAATCTGTAAATTATTAAGTTGATAATTAGAAATTTCTCCATCTGAATGCCATATAAATGATAATGTACAGCACTATGGCAAACATTACCTTTGGGGCTGCAATGAACGGTACAACGAGTATTGCACCAACCGTCAGAATTGCCTTTAAATCTTCCATAAGCGATAATTTATTGGTTAGTAATAAGTGAATTAAAGGGAATGATAGCCAGAAACAAAAAGCCTCCCAGCCTTGCACGCATGTGCATCTCTGTAATAAATCTGTATCTCCCCGTAATGGCTGTTACAGAATTTCAAGCGTTTGGGGCTGGAAGGTGATTTCGCATCTGGTGTTCATTTCCCCTAAAGATACGGTGAGGGGAGTTAGAGGTAACACGGGGGGTGTTTAAGACATACACCAGATATGGATATACATGCCAGCCATTTTTCTCTACTGCCAGTAATTCCACCCTATATGGCTCTGTACCTTATATGGAAACACTTCCCGTATCTGGAAGGGAGGGGGTGTTGTTTGGAGACTACCTAATTTGAGTTGGGGTATATAATGGAAATATATCCTATTAAAAGGTCGTATTGTGACAATACTTATAACATGATTATGGGGTTATCTTCATCCTCACTGTCAATTGGCGGTATATTCAATGTACTTGCTATATATTCCAACGTCATGTATTCCGGTTTGGTAACAAGTCTCCGGCTTAGCACATAAGGGAGGTAACAATGAATGAGGGGCTGTTCGGTCTCTATTGCATTCTGTAGATACACATTGACACTTACATGATTGGCAGATGCCAACCTTACAATATCCTCATTGGTCACATTAAACTTGGCGGCTATTCTGGATAATATCTCATTGCTCCTTTTCACTTTATTGCCCACTTTATATATCGTGTCATTCCTATCCGGAGGAATAATCCCATTATCAAGACACCAGTTATAGATTGTATGATATACCGATGTCAATAGAGGCTTGCCTTGCCTATTATTATGTGCCACTATATAATCCGGTATGATATGCCTGTTGGTAATCAGTATGCCTTTGGGTATATACTTCACTTGTTTAAGTTCTACAGCAAGTTTCAGTAACCTGGTCAGAGTATCTCTGTCGGTTTTAAGCAGTCTTGACAGTTCACTGATATTTACTCCACCTTTATAAGGTTGTCTGCTGATATATTTATTGGTCTCATTTATACATACGGCTTTTAATTGGAGTAACAGACCTTTGACCTTGTTGGCTTCCTTGATGCTTGCAATGCCACTGCTTATGTCCTCACTAAAAAAGGCATTATTGATGTAGAAGTAATTGGGATAGCTTGAGGCAAAGTAGTATGTATTATGCGTATGTATCTCTCCTTTCTCATCCGGCATAGTCCTCCCGTCTACTTTAGTGAATAGCGCCCCCTTGGAGATTAATGCAGGTACAATATTCTCGACTGTTCCTTCTGCCACCTTTATATTCTTGGCAATATTAGGATAAGTGAGCCTGCTGGTAACATTTAATTCATAGTTCTCTCTTGATTTTATATAGGCATATACTAATGTAGCCGTAAATTTATTATTACCGTCTATCTCCGTTATTCCCTTTGTCAGTACTGTATATTGTTCCATTGAAAGCAATGTGTGCGTCATTAATGAATAGAATATCTTTACCTTCTCTCAGCATCTTACAGAAGTATGCCGTTCCAAAGAACTCCTTGGCTTCACGTCTGTTATTAAAAGCTGTCCTTGTTGGTACATGTATTATCATACCGTTATTTGGATTTATTAATTAGTAATGGTTGTATCTGCTTACCTGCATAGGATAACACGACTTGTCAGCAGCCCTATTACTCGCTATCGCCATTCCGTCATTTGTAAAGCAATGCGAAGCGTTGCGTACTAACATAAGTAGTGTAATTAAGGTAGTGAGTTAGGTAGTGAATAGGTCTCCAGTTTACCGCAAGTCATCCCTCCAGTTACCCACAACTTTATACCTCCAGTTTACCGCAGATATAGGTCGGCAATTAAATTCTGGTTGGTCAATGTCCTTGTTATAATTCTGTAGTGTTCAGTAAGCCAACCTCCGCAACGCCACATATATGGTGTAAACCTTGCCCTTCCTTCTACGCTTACATTTCATGTAACCGTTGAATTGCGCCCACATGCCGACTTGGAATATATTATCTTTAACTCCTTGCTTCAAAGCCTCAGTTCTGATTTCTTCATACGTGAATTCTTCCATTGTAATTATTGGAATTTGGATAGATTGATTTTATTAAGTAATCTGGATTGGTGTAGGGGTATCTGGATATATTTCCATTGAAGTAGCACAAAGGTAGTAAACTATTCAGATAGTAACTAACCATAATGCCGCACATTGAAAGAACTGTTTATAATGTAGAATAAAGCCCAATATTCCAAACGTCGGTATCTGGATTATCGGGCAATGGCGTATATTCAACCTTTTAGCATTCCGGGCATATAATACAAATATCCAGCCTAAAAAGGTTGAATGGTCCAGCTATATCTTCTCACTTACAAGCAATAGGGCTTTCTCTTTCTTAATCCATGCGTTCTGGGTATTGAAGTATTGATTGATAGTCTGTGCCGTAATCTTATTGGGTGGGGTTACTCTTAACAAATCAAAGATACGTATAAGTTCCTTCTTTATATAATCAAGCCTATACTTCCTTCCGACCTTGAAAGAGTTCTTAATCAACTGGATGACTTCCGTACCTTTAGCCTCTGCAAGATATTGCACAATAACCATACGTTCCTTAATTTTGGTATAGGAATAGTCAAGCTCCTCAATTCCGTCCGCACCCAACATTTCATAAGCTTTCACTATGAAGGGGTCTACCTTCCTCAGTTCAGCTTTGAACTCACGCTCCTGCTCAGAGTAACAATTTCCTAAAAGTTGCAGCTCCTTTACGATAGCCTTCCTCTTGTCCTTGACGCTCATAACCTTCAATTCCCGTCGGACTTTAAAGCTTTCATCATCCACGAAGTGATAATTAGTAACCCACATGAGGGCATTCAGTATATCATCATGTTGGAGATAGGCTGCATGCAGAGACTTGTTATCATGGTAATATCCGATAACGAGCGCATCATTTACATAATTATCAATGGCGAACCAGTTCTTATGTCCGTTCCTATCAAGCATCCTATTAAACGGCAGACTTTCCATTGCAGCCTATAGGCTTCCCTTGCCCCTTTATTGGGGGCTGCATCATAGAACTTACGCAGTGTCTCATACACATTCTCACTCGTATCCATAAAGCTGCAAAGCTCTTCCTCACTCCGTTGGGGCAGGTCATAGTTCACATTGGTGATATGCTCGATTGAAGTGACCCCATTTCTGAACCGACCTATAATCTGGATTACATCGGAGAAAGGGTCAAGTGCGGTCTGCTCTGCAAAATACACATCAGTAACCATCATAAGATAGGCTTAACATCCAATTCTATATCAAAGGCATTGAAGAAGCGGCTCGTGAAGAAATTGTATTGCCTCATATTGTCCTTATCCCATTCGTCATAACACCGGATAAACTTGTTCTGCCTCAATTTATCCATACTCTTGGGAGCACAGAAGACAGAAGACCTATCCAATACTTTCAGCCGGGTCATTATAGAATAGATAAGGTCTATGGAGTTTGTAAATATGAAATAGGATTTGTCCTCGCTCCAATCAGTCAGTGCCGGGAACAGACTAATCACATCCCTTAATTCCATTATCACGTTATTGCATGGCTTTATATTCACCAGTTTGGAGCAATCGTATGTCGGCTCTATCTTCAAGGTCTTGAAGCCGTACTCTTCAAAACGTGGGTCACTGAACTTTAGAGGAGTGGCAGATACCAGTGCCTTGCCTTTGAACTGGAAGAAGTCATCCATAGGCAGAACTATATTAGTTCTGTAATCCACATCCTTAACTGCCTTGTGCGCTTCATCTATTAGACAAAAGCATGTATCGTACATGCTTATACCTACTTCCAGAAATGCGTCCTTGACCTTAGGGAAACTTTCGGGAGTTGTGAGTATCTTAAGCCATTTCCCTTTACTGGATTGGATATACTTAATGACATTCTCCAGAGTTATCCCTTCATATATTCCAAATAAATTATCGTCCTTATGTTTGGGCGATTTGCACTTACCTTAATTACCGGGACGTTCGGCTCTATGACGATGGAATGTCTGGCAGCCTTCAATTCACTATAGGTCGCACCAAATCCGGTTATGGTCTTATATAGGACAACATCAGTGGGTATCTGTTCCAACACATCGGTAAGATACTGGTCGGGAGAACTGACTTGAATAGGGGGCAGGCTTTCCATCATATCATTTTACCATGTTCTCTTAAATAGTCTATAAGTTCCTGCTTCCTATAGAACTTGAAGAGTACCTTACCATAATCAAATGGAGCAATACCGGTAATATAACTACTTCTATCAAGGAACAGAGGTGTGAATTGAAGTGGAATGTCACTCCGTATGAACATCTCCAATACATGAAATTGGAAGTCTTGTATATGTTCGGCTTCCTCAACTGTCATTATGGGCTTTGCGTCTATATCCTCCATATAGGACTTGCCGCACATAAGATAACCCATCAACCAATCAAAACTGTTTTGGTATATTACATACTTGAATGCCTCGACATTATCCGTTCCAACCAATGCACATGGGAGATATTGGGTATTCTCGCTGAAGAACCTCACAACCAGCCTTTCACCTCTAAGCATCAGTTGCTTAATTGCATTGTGGGCATCAACATTACTATATCTTGTAATCTTCTCCTTCATATTATATCTATTTAACGCCGTAAAGATAAATAATGCCACTCCATTATGCAACAGAGCGGCATTATAAATTAGAGTAAATGTTTCATTGCATCATCTAACTGAGCATTCTCAAAACTATCAAGATATATCTGTGTTACCCGTTCTGAACTATGCCCTAAAGACTCACAGATAACAGACGTTGATACTCCTGCACGCTTCAATACAGTAGCATAAGAATGACGAGCGACGTAACTGGAAATCTTCAACTCAATACCCAACTCCTTCCCAATATCCTCTAAATACCCATTCACATTGGCCAACACATCATAAATTCGATTCCTTATCTGACGTGGAGAACGCTCTCTATTATCCAATATAGGGAATATATATCTACGCTGTGGGGAACGATAACGGTTCATTATTTCTATAGCTTTCTCTTGCAATGGTAACATTATCAACTTCTTTGTCTTCTGACGGACATAAACCAAACGTTCCCCTTCAATATTCTTATCTGTTAAACATGCCATATCAGTAAAGTTTATACCACCCATTAGGTAAGAGAACGTAAACATATCAACTGCCAATCTTTTATAGAAACGTCCCCCTGATGTATCATATTCTATTACCTGCTTCATCTGTTCTTTGGTTATCGCCCGTTTAGCCGTCTCTTTATGCAATTTAGACACCTTATACTTCTTAAACGGATAGCAGTCTGGCTTTACCAATCCCTCAGTCAAAGCCAAATTATAAACCGCTCGTAGCGTTCTGAAACGAATACCAATAGTATTATCTGCCAACTTACAACATCTCAACCATACTTCATACGATTTTAGCCAATTCACATCTATCTCAGAGAAGTAAATATCCAGATGCCCCTTATACTTGTATAGTGAATTATATACCTGCTGTACAGAAAGTGCATACCCCAACCTGCCTTCCAGCTTCAATTGTGCTATATACTCATTAAACAAATCACCAACAGTCTTAACTTTCTGAGTGGTAGTAGTAGCCTCAATTAGTGTAGCAAGCGAATACTCTCGCTGCTCTGTACTAAATTCAAGTATCTGTTCTGAATACCTCTGTTCCTGCTCATTAATAACCTTTAATATCCGCTCACGATTAGGACAATTACGCTTAGGTTTGTTCTTCTCAAAGTCCCAATACTGAGATTTTACAGAGATGCCAAGCTTACATACTTCTTCTTACCACTCATACAAATACGAAGCATGAGAGGATGCTCACCATTACTAAGAACTTTAGACTTGTAACACAACACGTTAGCTGTAGCTTTCATTACAATTTCGGTTTAACTCTTGGTTTAACTCTTGGTTTAACTCAATAGTATAATTCCCGTTTAAATCCGTATTAATGCAAGCATAAACCAGAATAATTCCTATAAAGAAAAAGCTCTGCAAATCAATGATTCACAGAGCTTAATCGAGTACTCGAAGCGGGACTTGAACCCGCACAGCCGCAATGGCCAAAGGATTTTAAGTCCTTCGTGTCTACCATTCCACCATTCGAGCATCCTAAAAAGGGAAAAGAGAGCGGAAAACGAGACTCGAACTCGCGACCCTAACCTTGGCAAGGTTATGCTCTACCAACTGAGCTATTTCCGCATTTGGAGAACGGGTGCAAAGATAAACAGTTTTCCCGTTTCTGCCAAATTTTTTTTTATAAAAGTACAGTACTCGCAGCGGGACTTGAACCCGCAGAACCTTTTACCTGCCCAGCAACTCTTTCTCCGCAGCTTGCATGGTCTCAAAATTGAAACCATCTACACTTTCTGCATCAGGGCAGAGACTTCATCGTTGCAAAGGTTTCCGATACTGCCTTCATGGGTATGGTGCACCTCTTTGCTGTGCGAGAAGTTTCCGGCTTCAATATCCAGTCCCACCTTCTTGTAGGCATCGCGGAAAGGCATCCCTTCACGTGCCAAGCGGTTGACTTCCTCCACACTGAAAATAAGCAGATACTTGTCATCATCAAGAATATGTTCGTTCACCTTGATTTCATTCATAATGTAAGTCGTCATCTGCAGACAGTCTTTCAGTTCCTGAAAAGCAGGCAGGAAGACCTCTTTGATAATCTGCAAGTCACGGAAATAGCCGGAAGGAAGATTGTTGGCTATCATCATAATCTGCTGGGGAAGGGATTGCAGTTTGTTGCACTTGGCACGCGTCAGTTCAAAGACGTCCGGGTTCTTCTTGTGAGGCATGATGCTGGAGCCGGTAGTGCAATCGTCCGGCAGCTTCACAAAACCGAAGTTCTGACTGTTGAACATACATGCGTCAAAAGCCAATTTCGATATGGTTCCGGCCACACTGGCAAGGGCGAAAGCTACATTACGCTCCATCTTGCCACGCCCCATCTGGGCATACACTACGTTGTAGTTGAGGGAATCAAATCCCAAAAGACGGGTAGTCATCGTACGGTTCAGCGGGAACGAGGAACCGTATCCCGCAGCAGAACCCAAAGGATTGCGGTTGCACATCTTGAAAGCTGCCTGAAGGAACATCATATCGTCCACCAGGCTCTCGGCGTATGCCCCAAACCAAAGTCCGAAAGAAGACGGCATGGCTATCTGCAAGTGTGTATAACCCGGCATCAGTACATCCTTGTAGCGTTCGCTCTGCATAACCAGCACATGGAACAATTGTTCCACAGCCTCCGCCACTTCCTTTATCTCTGCACGGGTAAAGAGCTTCAAATCGAGCAACACCTGGTCGTTGCGCGAACGTCCGCTGTGTATTTTCTTACCTATATCACCCAAGTTGCGCGTCAGCATAAGTTCCACTTGTGAGTGAACGTCTTCCACTCCCTCTTCTATCACAAATTCTCCACGCTCGGCCATCGCATAGATTTCCTTCAATTCGGCCAGTAATTGCCGCAGTTCTTCCTTCGTCAACAAGCCAATGCTTTCGAGCATCGTGATGTGCGCCATGGAACCCAGCACATCGTGCTTTGCCAAATAAAGGTCCATTTCACGGTCACGGCCTACCGTGAAGCGTTCGATATCCTTATTTACCTGAACGGATTTTTCCCAAAGTTTCTGAGCCACGTTGTTTCTAATGATTAATGGTTAGTGATTAATATTGTATCATCGCCAACATATCTGCCATCTTCTCCAGTCCTTCCTGCAAGGGTTTCTGCACCATGGTCTTCATAAACGGATTTATATCCATGCCGATGGTCAGCTTCATTTTGCATTCGGTTTCGGTGGTGGGTACAATCTGTATCCACAGATTGAAGGGCAGCGGTGAAGTGGTTGTTGCAAACTTGATACACTTGCAAGGTTCCTTCTCCACAATCTGCAACGTAATCTTTCCCACGGGGGCCACCTCTATCGTCATGCTCTCCGCGTCAAAACTCAAGTTCTTCACTTTGTCTTCAGGCAGACGGTCTTTCACCTTCTCCAGATTGCTCAGGTCGGAAAGCTTTTCATAAACAGCTTCTTGTGAAGCCGGTACAACTTTCACTCCACTCTCAAATTTCGTCATAATCAATCGTATTCAAAAAGAAAAAAGAACTATCCGGACAGAATCTATCCGAATGGCTCTTTTTATCCATATTAACATTTTTACAAATAAGTTCTTATTTCCCGGATTCCCAATGTGCAGTCTTTACGCCATTCATTCAGAGTCTCCACATCTTCTTCCTCGATATAGCCCGTACGCAACGCCACTTCCATCACAGCCTCGTAATTGGTCAGCGTCACCAAAGGCACTTTGGCATCCTTGAAGGCCTTTTCGGCAACCGGGAAACCATAAGTATAGGCAGCCACCATGCCGATGACCTCACATCCGTCACGGCGGATAGCCTCTACAGCCTTTAAGCTGCTTCCACCCGTAGAAATCAAATCTTCCACGACTACCACCTTCATGCCGGGACGAAGTTCACCTTCAATCAGATTCTCCAGTCCATGGTCTTTCGGAGTGGAGCGTACATATACAAACGGCAGGTTCAATGCATCGGCCACCAAGGCACCTTGCGGATAGCCCCCGTTGCCACACCGGCAATGGCATCCACCTGTCCGAAACGTTCCAAAATCAGACGCGTAATTTCAATCTTCACGAAACTACGGAGAGAAGGATAAGAAAGGGTTTTGCGGTTATCACAATAAAACGGAGACTTCCATCCGGATGCCCAAGTGAACGGGTTAGCCGGTTGTAGTTTAATCGCTTTTATCTTCAGCAACTTCTCTGCAAACAATCTTTCTAAAGTTTTCATAGCAAAACTAATCTATATATGATAAATATGGCGCAAAAATACGGAAACAGAATGAGAATAAAAAAGAGAAAGCCGATAATTTTCATTCGGAGTAGTCATTTTCCTCAGAAACCTCTATGCAACGACATATATCCTTCATTTCGAACCCTCTGCTCAAGCAAAACGCACCAATTTGCCATTCAACTCATACTCACTTCGGCACGGACGCTTTTACGCTTTGCCACCAGCAGCTTCTGCAGGACGGCGTGGTATTCCTCCTCATCAATCTCGTTCAAATAGGGCCAATAGACAGATGAAGATATCTTTTTCAACTGGAGCGCCTGCCCTATCTTCATCTTGCCCCATTTGGCAAAACGGTATTTGTCGTTGATGAAAGCGCGGCAGAAGCGCTCTTCATCAATGTACTTCTCTTGTTCCAGACGGTTGATGATACGGTCTATGGCATCATAGGCAATGCCCCAGCGTTGCAGTTTCTCCGCAATCTCCGCCCGGCAATGCTCGGCAGTGGAGCAATATGCCGCCACTCTGTTCAAAGCTTCAGTTTCAGTTATTTCTATCATCGTTCTGCAATTACGTACCGGTCGTTGCCGGAAATATCTTTTCGGATACGGACATTCGTATAGCCTTGCTTGCGAAGCATCGAAGCGACAGCCTCTCCAAATGCCCGGTTGATTTCAAAATAGAGTCGGCCGCCGGCCGTCAGCATGCTCCGTCCCAGTTCACCTATACGCCGATAGAAACGGAGCGGGTCGCTATCTGGAACAAACAAAGCCCGTGAGGGTTCCCAGTTCAAGACGTTTGGTTCCATATCCCGCTTTTCTGTTTCCGTAACATAAGGCGGATTACTGACGATTACATCAAAACATTCACCCTCAACCGGTTGATACGTCAGGACATCACGCTGTACAAATAGCACGGAGGCCTGCAAAAGGTGGTTATTGTCGCCGGCTATGGCAAGAGCTTCTCCGGAAATGTCCCAAGCTGTTACTTCCGCCTCCGGCAACTCCTTAGACAAAGTGACGGCAATACACCCGCTTCCGGTGCCAATGTCGAGAATACGGGAAGCCGGAGCGACTTCCTTCAGCATCCTCTCCACCAGTTCTTCCGTTTCGGGACGGGGAATAAGCACCCCCGGAGCCACCCGAAAAGTACGCCCCAGGAAACGGGAAGTACCCTGCACATACTGTATGGGCTCAAAATTGCACAGACGGGAAAGAATGCTTTCCAATTCCCTTTCATCGTTTGGAGATAAAATCATATCTTTGCCCAGGTAATAGTCAATATTACCCTGACCAAACATTTCACAGCAGACAATACGGGAAAGATTGGCCGCCTCCCGGGGAGGGTAGCATTCCTGCAAAGCACTGCGGATATGTGAAACGGTTACATTCATTCGGGGTCCGGTTTTATTCGGGCTGCAAAAGTAATCATTAATTTTGATTATTCAACCAAAAGGTAAGCAAGGATATGAATTCAGAAGAAGAGAAATACATGCTGCGATGTATCCAACTGGCACAAAACGGGCTATGCAATGCAGCACCCAACCGATGGTGGGGGCGGTAATAGTATGTGACGGGAAAATCATAGGCGAGGGATACCATGTGCGCTGTGGAGAAGCCCACGCCGAGGTCAACGCCATCCGTTCCGTGAAAGACACGTCCCTGCTGAAACGTTCCACCATCTATGTCAGCCTGGAACCGTGTTCGCACTATGGCAAAACTCCTCCTTGTGCAGACTCATCATCGAGAAGCAGATTCCACGTATCGTCATCGGGTGCCGGGACCCTTTTTCTAAGGTTGCGGGCCGGGGCATACAGAAACTGAAGGATGCCGGACGTGAAGTTATTGTCGGAGTGCTGGAAACAGAATGTCGGCAGCTCATCCGCAGGTTCATCACTTTCCATACTTTGCGACGCCCCTACATCACCCTAAAATGGGCGGAATCTTCTGACAGATATATCGATTACTCCCGCACGGACGGTAAACCAGTTATCCTCTCCAGCCTGCTGACTTCGATGCTGGTACACAAGAAACGGGCAGAGCACAGTGCCATATTAGTAGGTACCCGTACGGCTGAACTGGACAATCCCGGCTGAATGTCCGCCATTGGTACGGCTGTTCACCGGTACGTATCGTGCTGGACCGGCAACAAAAGCTATCCCCCAACCTTCACCTATTTGACGGTAGCGTGCCGACCCTCGTTTTTACAGAAGCCCCGCACGCTCCGCTACCGAATGTAGAGTATCTGCCAGTCAGCGACTACCGGCGGGATGTACTCCCCGAAATCATGGAAACGCTGTATACACGCGGATTACAATCCCTTTTGGTAGAGGGTGGCAGCCAAACGCTCCAATCCTTCATTGATGCCGGATTGTGGGACGAAATCTTTGTGGAAGAAGCTCCGTACCTTCTTCATTCCGGCGTCAAAGCACCCGAAATCAGTGACGGATATCCATTTGCAACAGAGTATTCTTTTGGCAGGAGTTTTCGCATTATACGGCTCAAGAAACAGTCAATAGCCTCATTTCAGGGCTTTTTTATCGAGAAAAAGGGGGATATTATCTATAATTTTATATAAAACTTCCCCGTAAAGCTGTTTATAGAAAAAAATGTTCCTATTTTTGCAACTTGTAAATAAACACTAACTTTCAAAATGAGAATAAAGTTTCTATCAGTAATTGTGAGTTTTCTTATTGTGTCATTTGCTCTAAGTTCATGCCTTGACTCTGACGACAATTATGAATTCAGCTCCGATGCTACTATACATGCTTTTGGTATCGATACCATACATGGCAAACATTACAAATTTACAATTGACCAGCTCAATAGACTCATCTATAACAGAGATTCATTGCCCGTAGGTTCAGATACCATCATTGACCGTATTCTGATTGATACTATGACCGTTACCGGTTGGATAACTTCAGGCTCGCCTACCGACACGGTATTCGTCATGTCGGACTCCGTGGATTTGAGACCCGCCATGAACAACGATGCCGGCATGCTGTTCAAAGCACATGCCGCCGACGGTGTTACAGTCCGCGAATATAACTGAAAGTTAATGTACATCTGCAAGACCCGGACTCACTCGTCTGGACAGACATGCAGAAAAGAGGGAATGTATTCTCCAATACCATCAATTTAGGTCAGCAAAAAGCGGTTGTACTGGGAGACGAACTGTTTGTCTACACTTCCAACACTACTGCTTACAAGACGTCGACTGCGCCCGATAAATACAACTGGAGTAAAGTCAATGTCAGCAACCTCCCCTCAGACGTAAAGCTGACATCTGCCGTAGAGTATAACAATGCACTCTACATGGTTACAAAAAGCAAGAGAGTATTCAGCTCCACCAACGGCGGCGCCTGGACAGAAGTCACTACATTGGGAGACAATGTCATAGTCCTCATCAATGGTTTCTCCGACCGGCTCTCGGGTATTGTGGAAATCAATGGAAAGCAATATTTCAACATCTGTAAAGACGGAAAGAATTGGGAAACGGAAAACACGGCTGACAACCTTACCCTTGAGGAAGTCCCGGCAGGATTCCCTACCGAAAACATATCCACCACCCAGACCAACACCGGCAATGGTGTAGAGAAGGTGGTTCTGGCAGGAATGCCGCTGGCCAACGAACAAGAGACAATACCCTGGTTCTCATTGGACGGCAAAGGCTGGGCAAGCCTGGCTACACGGTGTACGACACATCTTGTCCCGGCATGGTCAATCCTGCCATTATGTACTATGGCGACATGTTCTATTGCTTTGGAGGAGAACTTGACGCCATCTACAACTCCATCACAGGCATTGCGTGGAGCAAGACAGAAACCAAGTTCCTGCTACCCCAGGAATTCAAAGGGAAAGGCGCGTACTCCATTATAGTGGAACCGACGAAAGACAAAACTGTGGCCCCGGCAGACAAACGGGACTTCATTTGGGTGATATTCGGCGGCAACGGCACCAAAAATGAAGTATGGCGCGGACGTCTTAACAGATTGGGCTTCGAAATACAATAATAATGATGTCATATAAGGAAGAAATCGATCTAAACCGGATACCCCAGCACGTGGCGATTATCATGGACGGTAACGGACGGTGGGCCAAGCAGCGTGGACACGAACGCAGCTATGGACATCAGGCCGGCGCAGAGACTGTGCACGTCATTGCAGAGGAAGCCGCTAAATTAGGAGTCAGATACCTTACTTTATATACGTTCTCTACCGAGAACTGGAATCGTCCGTCGGAGAGGTAGCCGCCTTGATGGGATTGCTCTTCGACTCCATAGAGGAAGAGACGTTCATGAAGAACAATATCAGTTTCCGGGTAATAGGAGATAATTGAAAAACTGCCTGCCAACGTACAGCAACGGCTCAACACTTGCGTGGCACACACCTCCACAACACGGGAATGTGCCTGGTACTGGCATTGAGCTACTCTTCCGCTGGGAAATAACGGAAGCTGCCCGGCAAATAGCCGACCTGGTACAGAAAAGTGAGCTGAAACCCGAACAAATCGACAGTGAGCTCATATCCCGTCATCTGACAACCCACTTCATGCCCGACCCCGACCTGCTGATACGTACCGGAGGAGAGCTCCGCCTCAGTAACTACATGCTCTGGCAATGCGCCTATTCGGAACTTTATTTCTGTGATACCTATTGGCCCGACTTCCGTGAAGAAGAATTACGCAAAGCCATATGTGACTATCAGAAACGCGAACGCAGGTTCGGCAAGACCAGCGAGCAAATCAATTAATCACCGGACACACAAATAGTAAATAGTAAATTGTAAAATAGTAAATAAAAAGAATGCACTATCGTATTTCTCCATACTCGTAACGTTTGTCTGCCTTTTCGGCTGCGCACTGACAACAGCAGCACAGGACGTAAACAACACCGATGAAACCGAAAAGCCGGTTATACTCTATTCGGGAACACCCAAGAAGTATGAAATAGCCGACATTAAGGTCGAAGGAGCCCAGAACTATGAGGATTATGTAATTGTCGGATTGTCCGGACTATCCAAAGGGCAGACTATCACCGTGCCGGGTGACGAGATTACACAAGCTTGTAAGCGCTACTGGCGCCACGGTCTGTTCTCTGACGTGGAAATTACAGCAGACAAGATTGAAGGCGACCAAATTTGGCTGACCATTCATCTGACCATGCGTCCGCGTGTTTCCGACATACGCTACAACGGTGTGAAGAAGTCAGAGCGTGAAGACCTGGAAAGCAGAATCGGCATGATAAAGGGCGGTCAGATTACACCTAATCTGGTGGACCGCGCCAAGACCTTGATAAAGCGCTATTTTGACGACAAGGGCTTCAAGAATGCAGATGTAATCATCACCCAACGTGATGATCCGGAAAAGAAGAATGAAGTGATTGTCAACATCGACATCGACAAGAAGGAGAAAGTGAAAGTACATCAAATCACCATTGTAGCAACGAGGCCCTCACGACCAAGAAGCTGAAGCGTGTGATGAAGAAAACAAACGAAAAGGGCAAGCTGCTCAATCTGTTCCGCACCAAGAAATTCATTGAGGACAACTACGAAGCGGACAAACAGCTGATTATCGACAAATACAACGAACTGGGTTATCGTGACGCCATCATCGTGACAGACAGTATCAAGCCCTACGATGACCGCACGGTAGACATCTTCATGCAGATTGAGGAAGGACAGAAATACTACCTCCGCAATGTAACCTGGGTAGGTAACACACTGTATCCTTCCGAACAACTGAACTTCCTCCTCCAGATGAAGAAGGGTGACGTCTACAACCAAAAGTTACTTGAAGAACGTACAATGACCGATGACGATGCCATCGGCAACCTCTACTACAACAACGGTTATCTGTTCTACAGCCTCGAACCGGTGGAAGTAAACATCGTGGGCGACTCCATCGACCTGGAAATGCGTATCTACGAAGCCGCCAGGCTACCATCAATAAGGTCAGCATCAACGGTAACGACCGTTTGTATGAAAACGTAGTACGCCGTGAACTCCGTACCCGTCCGGGCGAACTCTTCAGCGTGAAGACTGATGCGTTCCATGCGTGAAATCCAGCAGATGGGACACTTCGACCCCGAACAAATCCAGCCCGACATCCAGCCGAGACCGGAAGACGGCACGGTAGACATCGGTTATGACCTTGTATCCAAAGCCAACGACCAGGTAGAGTTCTCCGCCGGTTGGGGACAAACGGGTATTATCGGTAAGTTAAGTCTGAAGTTCACCAACTTCTCTCTGGCCAACCTGCTTCATCCGGGTGAGAACTACCGCGGTATCCTCCCGCAAGGTGACGGTCAGACATTGACCATCAGCGGCCAGACCAATGCCAAATACTATCAGTCATACAGCGTTTCATTCTATGACCCGTGGTTTGGCGGTAAACGCCCGAATGCGTTCTCCGTATCGGCTTTCTATTCCCGCCAGACCGACATCAGTAGCCGTTATTACAATTCGGCCTACATGAACAGCTATTACAACAGCTATTATAGTGGTATGTATGGCTACGGTATGTACAACTACGGCAATTACAACAACTACGAGAATTATTACGACCCGGACAAATCTATCCAGATGTATGGTCTTGCTGTGATGTTCGGTAAGCGCTTGAAGTGGCCGGATGACTACTTCCAATTCACAGCCGAGTTGTCTTACCAACGTTATGTTCTGAGTGACTGGCAGTACTTCCCGGTTACCAACGGTAAGTGTAATAACCTCAGCCTCAACCTGACCTTGTCCCGTAGCTCTATCGACAACCCGATTTATCCGCGCCAAGGTTCCGAGTTCTCGTTGTCTGCACAAATCACACCGCCTTTCTCTCTGTTCGACGGTACCGATTACAGCAAGTACAGCACCAGCAGCCAGGAAGACATGAACAAGATGCACAAGTGGATTGAATACCACAAGTGGAAATTCAAATCCAAAGTCTACATCCCGTTGATGGACCCGATTACCGTCAAACGTACTCCGGTGCTGATGGGACGTGTAGAATTCGGTTTGCTGGGACACTACAACAAATACAAAAAGTCTCCGTTCGAAACGTTTGACGTGGGTGGTGACGGTATGACCGGCTACTCCAGCTATGCTACAGAAAGTATCGCCCTCCGTGGTTATGAGAACAGCTCATTGACTCCATACGGTTCTGAAGGTTATGCCTATACACGTCTCGGACTGGAATTAAGATATCCTTTGATGCTCGAAACAAGTACCAGTATTTATGCGTTAACGTTTGTGGAAGCCGGTAATGCATGGCATGATGTCAATAAGTTCAACCCGTTCGAATTGAAACGTTCAGCCGGTGTCGGTGTCCGCATCTTCCTCCCGATGATTGGTATGATGGGTATCGACTGGGCTTACGGTTTCGACAAAATAATGGGTTCCTCGCAATATGGCGGCAGCCAGTTCCACTTCATCCTGGGACAGGAATTCTAAGCAATGGACAATTGATAATTGACAATTAATGCAGTATCGTTATGAAGAAGAGTTTATTGATCCTTTTTACGCTGTTTGCAGTAAGTATAACAGCCAATGCACAGAAGTTCGCCTTGATTGACATGGAATATATCCTGGAAAATATTCCTGCCTACGAACGTGCCAATGAACAACTGGAGCAAGCCTCCAGACAATGGCAGAGTGAAGTCGAAAAGATTTCCGAAGAAGCCAAGACTCTGTACAAGAACATATCAGTCTCAGATTGCTTCCCTTCTGAAACACAGAGAGGTAAAAAGGAAGAAGAGATTGCGCTAAAGAGAAAATCAGCAGCCGAACTGCGCCG
>ENA-OQJX01000490-OQJX01000490.1-human-gut-metagenome-genome-assembly--contig:-NODE-490-length-20208-cov-9.293760_pt1 | contig 20208 bp, 25 predicted proteins | sample MGYA00242615_ERZ504782 | MGnify/ENA primary metagenome ERZ504782 (study PRJEB26092, sample SAMD00036354) | human gut metagenome | host: Homo sapiens | study: EMG produced TPA metagenomics assembly of... | reverse complement strand
AAACTAGTACGGGCAGGACGGGCCGGTGTTCATTTCTCGCCACACGCTGAAATGGACTAAAACCTGCCGCTCATCTGGAGACTTTCCACACGCTCACACGGCCCACTTTCTATTGAACAGACACAAGATGGATCGACAGTCGGTAGTATTCCGGGAAGCCTTCGACCAGCGTGTCGATCTCCTGCCTGGTCATCGGCGCCTGCTCGCGTCTTTTGGACGGTCTCTTCCTCGTGACGAGGTTGCATGGATTCGAGGACAATAGCGGCGGACCCCCGTCCGGCTGCCGCTCGGTCGCGGCCCTCATCACGCGCTTGAGCAGCCAGACCGCGTGCTCAAGCGCGGAGGGACGCACCTCGTCGCATGCCTTCGCATACCATTCGTTGACGAATTCCTCCGTGACGTCGCACATGGCGTCTCGCCGAACCAGGGGAGCAGTTTGTCCAACGCCGCCTTCTGGATCCGCTTGCTTCTGCCGCTCAGCTCCGACCCGTCCTTCTTCCGCAGGTTGGCGACGAAACGTGTCGCGTATGAGGAGAACAGGACCTGCCGTGCATCGTCCTCGCCGACGGATGCGTCCACCTGCGGATTCCCTTTTTATGGTCGATGACGAGCGCGTGCTCCTCGTCGAGCCAACGGTACGCCTCGGTCTGGAATTCCAATCCGAATCGGCGGTAGATTCTTTGCCTGGGATTGACGGGACTCTGGTATCGGGCCTGCCAGGAGACGATCCTTCCGTCCGCGTCCTTGCGGGCGACGACGCATCCCCATTTTCGTCTTTTCCTGTCTCCGTTGGACATCGGTTGTTTTGTCTTTCTCTACTTCTTGGAAAACCATTAGAAGAAAGAGTAATTGCCTATGCCGGTGATTTTGGATAAGGTGCCATCCTGCGGCCTCGGGGATTCTATTTTTCGGGAAAATCGGGATTATTCAGAGTGGTTTTGATTGGAATTTCAACGATTTTCAGTGATGTCGCATCCCAGAGGAGAAGCATCATGCGCATGTCGCCTTCGGTGGTGCGCATGATAACTGTAGTCATGTTTTCAGATTCTTCCATGCCTTCGGGACCGTTTTGGCTGACCAGCGTCGTTGAGGCACTTAAAAGGTACGGGGGAGGATGGAACGGATTGCATTTCCGGAAGGTTTGAACGGAATGGACGGCAAGGCCTGGGTGCGTGCCACCCTCGACTTCCCGCTGACGGACGTCCAGGTGTTCCACACCGACCGGGGCAGCGGGTTCGACAACACGGGGATCGACGAGCCGCTCGACGTGTTCGGCATCAAAAGATCGCTGTCGCGCAAGGGCAACCCCTACGACAACGCCGTGGTCGAATCGACGGACAGGCTTATCGACGCCAAAGGATATTCCGACGTGGACGTATATAAACGAGCGAATATCAATCGTAAACTGTTCTCTAAAATTCGCTGTGGCGATGGCTATATGCCCAGCAAGAAAACGGTTCTGGCGCTGGCCTTGCTTTACGGCTGAATATTGACGAGACGCAAGATATATTGGCGTGCGCCGGGTATGCGCTGTCGCACAGCGTGAAATTCGATGTGATCGTGGAATTCTTCATCGTCCACGAGATGTTTGATGTATTCACTATTAACGAGATGTTGTTCCGATACGAGCAGCCGTTGCTTGGGCAATGATGCGGAGCGGTACGTTTGTCTCCTGACTTGCTGCCGATACGTGGTATATTGTCGCTTGTCAAGCGACCTAGGACTGGTCCCATGATGCGAAGCTCATTGATATCGCCGGCAATCCGGCTGGCGAATGAGCGAAAGGATCCATCATGGGCAAGAACGACAATGGCAATAACGGCCGTACGGAACTGGTGTTCGTCGTCGAATGAAGTGGTAAACGATGAACTGCAGTGCAGGTATTGCCAGTCACCAGTCGGTTGCGTACGTTATCGGCTGGTGACTGCACACGTTGTACTGTAGAGAACCATGAAAGTCGTATTGCAACGAGTATCCGAAGCGTCCGTGGACGTGGTCAATGAATTGGGCACGCTGGATCCCACGTTCGAGCCGCAGCAGATTGGCCCGGGATTCATGATTCTGGTAGGCGCCACCGATGAGGATGGTGACAAGCAGATCGCCTGGTTGGCTCATAAGATTCTGAATCTCAGGGTGTTCGAGGATGCGCAGGGCAAGATGAACCGTTCGATTCAGGACATCGGCGGCGAGATTCTCTCCATCTCGCAGTTCACGCTGTTCGCCGACGTGCACAAGGGCAATCGCCCGAGCTTCATCAAGGCCGGCAAGCCCGAGCATGCCGATCTCATGTGGATCAAGTTCAACGAGGCGTTGCGCTCCGGGGGAGTGCCGGTGAAGGAAGGTCGTTTCGGCGCGCATATGCGGGTCGGACTGGTCAATGACGGGCCGGTGACCATCATCATCGACACCGAGCATGACATGCCTGATGGAACACGCTGAATTGCGATAATGATTTGACATTATATCCTGTTCTCTCCAATATGTTACTAAAGCGCTTTAGTCTTCTGCGGGCGAGGGCGCATGTCGATATGTTTCCCATGAACGGGCAGCACAATGATGTGGCCGTACAAGCGGCAGAGATAAGGGGAGTGAACAGCAGATGTTCCTGAAACCTGAACAGCAACTGGAGCGGTGCAAGCGCATAGTGCGCCAGCGCGTGGACCCTCATATCCACCCATCGATCGCACAGCTCGCGGTGGAGTCCTTTGACGTTCCCGGAGAACCGATGCCCACTGACGAGTTCTTCGCGAAGCTCAATCGAGGTGACATCGATTTCAAGCCGTTTACGCTCGGCAGCGAATGGGGCACCACATGGGGCACGGTCTGGTTCCGCCTGACCGGTACTGTGCCGGCCGGCTACCCGAAAGGCAAACCGCTGGAGCTCATCCTCGACCTTGGCTGGTACCCGCACTCCTGCGGCGGCCATATCGAGGGCCTCGTTTACCGTGCCGACGGCACCGCCATCAAAGCCGTACACCCGCTCAACTATTGGGTGCCGTTCATGGATGCTGAAGGCAACGCGCAAGTGTCGGTCGCCGAAGACGGCAGCTTCACCCTGTACCTTGAAGCCGCCAGCAACCCGCTCCTGCTCGGCGTACCTCCGTTCGTTGAGACTGAACTGGGCGACCATGCCACCGGCAAGCCGGATGAGCCGTACGTATTCAAGTCCGCCGATCTGACCGAATTCGATGAACGCTACGAGCACTACTCCGTGGACCTCGACGTGGTCAGCTCCCTGATGGAACTCGCCGACAAGCAGTCGCCGCGCTACTGGCAGCTCGCGAAGGCGTTGCAGCGTTCGCTCAACGCCTACGACGAGCGCAACCCCGAATCCGTGGAAGCCGCGCGCGCAGCACTCGCCGGCGTACTGGCCAAGCCGGCCAACGCCTCGGCCATGAACGTCAGCGCCATCGGCCACGCACATATCGACTCCGCATGGCTGTGGCCGGTGCGCGAGACACGCCGCAAGGTGGCCCGCACCGTATCCAACGCATTGGCTCTGATGGACGCCGACCCCGACTTCAAATACGCGATGAGCTCCGCCCAGCAGTACGCCTGGCTGGAAGAGGATCATCCGGACATCTTCAATCGCATGAAACAGCGCATCGAAGAAGGTCGGTTCATCCCGGTCGGCGGCATGTGGGTGGAAGCCGATGGCATGCTGCCCGCCGGCGAATCGCTGATTCGCAGATTGCATATGGCCGCAAATACTTCAAGGAACATCTCGGTGTGGAGCCCAAGGGCGTATGGCTGCCGGACAGCTTCGGCTACACCGGCGCATGGCCGCAGATCGCCCGCCGTGCCGGGTACGAATGGTTCCTCACGCAGAAGATCTCGTGGAACGATACCACCAAGTTCCCGCACCACTCGTTCATGTGGGAAGGCATCGACGGCTCGCGCGTCTTCGCCCACTTCCCGCCGGCGGATACTTATGCTGCTTGGTGCAAGGTTCAGGAACTCGACTACGCCGAGAAGAACTTCCAGGACAAGGATCTCGCCGACCGTTCGCTTCTGCTCTTCGGTTTCGGTGATGGCGGTGGCGGCCCCACGCGCAACATGATGGAGCACCTGCACCGCTACGAGAACCTCGAAGGCGTCTCCAAGGTGAGCATCGAAGAGCCGAATGACTTCTTCGACAAGGCGCATCAGCAGCTTGCAGAGAACGCCGGCCCGGAAATGCCCGTCTGGAAGGGCGAGCTGTATCTCGAACTGCACCGTGGCACCTTGACCTCGCAACAGGACATGAAACGCGGCTGCCGCCAAGAGGAATCGCTGTTGCGCACGGTCGAATACCTGGGCGCGGCCGCCGCGTTGTCCGATCCGGAGTACGTCTACCCGCGCGAGGAGCTGGACCGTATCTGGAAGACGCTGCTGCTGAACCAGTTCCACGACATCCTGCCCGGCTCGGCCATCGCATGGGTGCACCGCGAAGCCCGCGAGGACTATCGCCGCGACCTGAAGCGTCTCGCTGAAATCGCCCAAGACATGTGCGCCGTGCTGCGCAAGGCCAACCCGCAGGCCGACTTGCTCGCCGAAGCCCGCATCAGCCAGTTCCGCAATGACGGTGCGTCTTGGCGTGCCAACCGCATCAACGAACCGACCGACGCGCTTTCCGTGCTGACTCAGACGCTGGACAACGGCCGTGTACTTCTGGCCAACGGCGTACTGTCCGTCACCATTGAGGCCGACGGTACGATTTCTTCGCTGTTTGATGAGGAGCATGGCCGTGAACTGGTTCCGGCCGGCACCCGACTGGGCCGATACGAGCTGTTGAAGGACGAACCCGCCGTTTGGGATGCGTGGGAGATCGAACGCGAATCCCTGCTCATGGCGAATGCCGTGACCGGATCAATCGAGTCGGTGAATACCGAAAACGGTGCGGCACAGGTCCACGTGCATACCGCCGACGGTGATACCGTCATTACCACCACCATCACGCTACGCCCCGGCTCGCACACGCTCGACTTCCATGCCGATATCGATTGGCACGAACGCGAGCGCTTCCTCAAGGTCGATCTGCCTCTGGGCATTGTGGCCGATCAGGCGACCTACGACTGCCAGTATGGTCTGATCCGCCGCCCAATTGTCAAAAACACCGCATCCGACGAAGCCAAGTATGAGAGCAGCACGAACCGTTTCGCCATTATCGGTGATGCCGGTTACGCCGTGGCCGTCATCAACGGATCGGTATACGGGTCCGATGCTTCACCGATCGCCGGGAACTCCGCCGAAGGTCGTGACTCGGGCACTATGTTCCGACTGTCATTGCTCTCCGCGCCGACCTTCCCCGACCCGCGCACCGATATCGGCTCGCACGAGTTCGACTGGTCCGTGGTGGCCGACGCCACGGTGGACCGTGCGCTTGACGCCGCCGGTGTGCTCAACGCACCGGTACTCCATGATGTGCCCGATATCACGCCGCTCGCCTCGATCGAGTCCGTCAATGGCACCGTGTGCTGGACTGGATGAAGCTGGCCGATGATGGTTCCGGCGACCTGATCGTACGTGCCTATGAGGCGGCCGGCGGCAGGCCGATGCCACGCTGCATGTCTGCCCGGCGCTCGCAGGCGCTTCGGTGCATGAGACCAACGTGTTGGAAGGCGACGATCTGGCCGCCGACCTGCCGGTCGCGCTGCAAGACGGTAGACAGAACGCCGAAGGCGCCACACTGCACTTCGGCCCGTTCCAGCTCGCCACCCTGCGTATCACGCGCTGAATTTTCGCCTGACGCTTCTGCCTCCTTGTACCATGAGGGGGCAGAAGTATGTCGTATTACGGTTTCTCCAATTACCATCCCTCCCACCCCTACCACCAGACACAGCAAAGGAGAACTCTCCATGTTTCTTCTGCCCAATCAGCAGTTGGAGCGCTGCGACCGCGTCATGCAGCAGCGCGTCAAACCGCATATCCACACCACACTCGCCGCATGCACCTTGCGCTCGTTCCACAATCCTGGTGAACCGGTGCCCTCCAGCGAATTTCTAGCCAAAGTGCGCAACGGCCAAGTGCCCTTCGAACCTTTCCGCGTTCCCGGCGTCTGGGGCACCACATGGGGCACCACATGGTTCGAGGTGAACGGCCACATCGACATGGCGGCGGTCAAAGGACGAAAAGTCGAACTCATGGTAGACCTCGGCTGGCTCGATCACCGCGGCCCCGGATTCCAATCCGAGGGACTTGTCTATCGTGCCGACGGCACCGCCATCAAATCCGCGAACCCACGCAACCACTGGATTCCACTCGTCTACGCGGACGGCAGCAGCACTGTAGAACTCGATGAACATGGCGACTTCACCGTCTATATCGAAGCCGCCGCCAACCCATTCGTCGAAGGCCCCACCCCGTTCTCACCCACCGAACTCGGCGAAGAGGCCACCGGCACCTGTGACTTCCCATACACACTGAGTCGCATGGATATCACCATCTTCAACGAAGACGTGTTTGCCTATGACATGGACTTGGAAACCGTATCTTCCCTGATTCGCGAACTCAAAGACGACGACCCGCGCTACTGGCAGCTCGCCAAAGCGCTGCAACGCTCCTTGAACATCTACGATGAACGCGACTTGGAAACCGTGCCGGCAGCCCGTGCGGCGCTCGCCGGCGTGCTCGCCGAACCGGCTGCATCCAGCGCAATCAACCACATTGCCATCGGCCACGCGCATATCGACTCCGCATGGCTATGGCCGGTGCGCGAGACACGCCGCAAAGTGGCCCGTACCGTATCCAACGTGCTGGCTTTGATGGACGAAGACCCGGACTTCACGTATGCGATGAGTTCCGCCCAGCAGTACGCATGGCTGGAAGAAGAACACCCCGACCTGTTCGCACGAATGAAGCGACGCATCGAAGAAGGCCGGTTCATCCCGGTCGGCGGCATGTGGGTGGAATCTGACAACATGATTCCTTCCGGCGAATCATTGGTGCGGCAGATCACGTTCGGCCGCCGATATTTCAAGGAGCATCTCGCGTCACGCCGCGTGGCATCTGGCTACCGGACAGTTTCGGCTACACCGGCTCCTGGCCGCAGATCGCCCGCCGTGCAGGATTCGACTGGTTCCTCACGCAGAAGATCTCGTGGAACGACACCACCAAGTTCCCGCACCACTCCTTCATGTGGGAGGGCATCGACGGCACTCGTATCCTCACGCATTTCCCGCCCTCTGACACCTACTGCTCGTCGATGAGCATGCGCGAGCTCATGTATTCGCAGCGCAATTTCCTGGACAAGGATCTTTCCCGCAACGCAATCCTGCTCTACGGTTTCGGCGATGGCGGCGGCGGCCCCACCCGTGAGATGACCGCACGCATCCGGCGCGACCATGATCTCGCCGGTGCGCCGAAAATCGAATTCGGTACTCCCGACCAACTGTTCGACCGCGTGCATAAGGATATCGTCGACGATGCGCAAGGAGAGACCCCGGTGTTCAAGGGCGAACTGTACCTTGAACTGCACCGTGCCACCCTCACCGCCCAGCAGGACATGAAGCGCGGCTGCCGCCAGGAGGAGTCGATGCTGCGCGTCGCCGAATACCTGTGCGCCGCGGCCCGCATCAAGAACCCGGACTATGTCTATCCGCGCGAAGAGCTGGACCGTATTTGGAAAACGCTGCTCCTGAACCAGTTCCACGACATTCTGCCCGGTTCGGCCATCGCATGGGTACACCGTCAGGCGCGGGCCGAATACGCGCGTGACATCGCTTGGCTGAACGAGATCGCCCTTGAAGCCGGGCGCGCGATCACAGCCGTGGAACCCGATGACGCAACCATAACCGACGCCGTAATTGCCCCATATTCCCGCCAAGCCTGTGAGCGTGGTGGTACGCCCGGCTTCGAGCCGAGCCGAAGCGGGAACCGCATCCATGGCTCGGGTCGCCGTTACCCATGACGGCGATACGATTGTGCTCGACAACGGCCAACTGCACGTGCGCATTGAAGCCGACGGCACTGTATCGTCGGTTCTCGATCAGCGAGCCAATCGTGAACTGGTGCCAGCCGGCACCCGACTGGGCCGCTACGAAATGCTCAAAGACGAACCCTTCCACTGGGACGCCTGGGATATTCAACGCGATGCATTCCTCACCGCCAACGCGCTCAGCGAGGCATCGATTACAAGCGTGGATGAAACCGCCAACGGTGGGGCCGTCGTGCATGCTGTCACTCGCGCGAAGGGCGTTGAAATTCGTACGGGCATTGCCTTAAGGCCGGGCTCCGTCACACTGGACTTCACCGCCGATGTGGACTGGCATGCCGTCGAACAGTTCCTCAAAGTGGATATGCCGGTCACCGTGCAAGCGGTGAACGCGCAATATGAATGCCAATACGGCCTGGTCGAACGCCCGATCAATAAGAACACGCGCAGCGATGATGCCAAATTCGAAAGCTGCACGCATCGCTTCGTGCGTATCGCCGACGCCGACTATGCCGCCGCTGTGGTCAACGCCTCCACCTACGGCTCCGACGTCAGCCCCATCCACGCCGATACGGCACATGGCACCGGCCGCGGCACCATGGTGCGGTTGTCGCTGCTGTCCGCACCGCTGTACCCTGACCCACGCACCGACCAAGGCGCGCACTCCTTCGCATGGTCTCTGGTCGCTGACGCCGATATGAACGCAGTGCTGGACGAGGCGGCGCGACTCAACAGCCCTGTAATAGGGGAGTTGCCTGACTTGGCCCCGCTGGTCTCGCTCGCCGACGTCACCGGCACCATCGTATTGGACTGGGTCAAGCTCGCCGATGACGGTTCCGACGATCTGATTGTGCGCCTGTACGAGGCCGCCGGTGGCAATGCTGCGGCCGCGCTACGCCTTGACGCCGCTCTCGCCGATGCCAAGGCCAGCGTGCAGGAGGTGAATCTCATGGAGGAGCCGGAACTGGACACCGAATTGCCGCGCGCGCTCGCCGGCGACGAGCCGATGCCTGCCGACGGTGCGGTCGTCTCGTTGGCGCCGTTCCAGCTCGCCACGCTGCGTATTCACCGATAAGGGATATTGGGCCTAGGCTCGATATTTTGGGTCGCGCCCAACCGTAACGGAACCGGAGCAGACCGGCTCTGCCATACGGTTGGGCGTGGCCCATTGTTGTATGAGAAGAGTGGGGTGATCCCGTTGGGCAGATATCAATGCGACACGCGCGGATGAATTCGTTGCGTGCATGTTTCGATTGTGTTATAGTTTCACTAAACCGATTTAGTTAACGGGTCCGCGGTTGGCTGGAAACTAAAACGGTTTAGTCTCAGCGATGAGACCTCAATAATTGTGACTCTCAACAGACTAGCTTCATGTTGATTTGTTGAGGCATGGCGTGCAAGGGCCTCTCGTTCGCAAAAGGGCGAAGGGTTTTCTACGAAAAGAAAGAAGGAAACGGTATGTTTTCCATGAGAAAGACTATTGCTGTCGTTGGAGCAGGTTCTATGCTGTTCGCAGTGGCTGCTTGCGGTAATTCGACTTCCTCCAATAGCAATGAAATTTCTTTTCAGACTTGGAATCTGAAAATGATACATATACCCCGTACTTCAACGATCTTATTGCCGCTTTCCAGAAAGAGAATCCAGGCGTCACGGTCAAGTGGATTGATCAGCCTGCCGACGGCTATACCGATAAAATCAATGCTGACGCAGCCGCTGGAACGCTGCCTGACGTTGTGGATATGAGCCCGACTGGTGCCTATAGCCTGGCCAAAGCTGGAGTGACTCTGAACCTGTCGCAGGAGGATCCAGATGCAGAATCCCAGTTCACTGCTTCATCGTGGGGTAATGTGACTTTTGAGGGCGATAATATCGAGGAAGGCGCTTATGCCTATCCTTGGTATCTCAATTCTGGTGTTCAGTACTACAACAAAGCCGTTCTTGAGCGGTGTGGAGTTGCTGATCTGCCTACTGACATGGGTGAATGGTTCGATTCGGCCAAGACCATTGGCGAGAACTGCAACGGTTCCGTGAGCATGGCGGCTTCTGTGCCCACATTGGAGTCTTTTGGACAGTATGGCGTGCAATTGATGAATGATGACCAAACCGAGTTCACTTTTAACGACAAAAAGGGTGTTGAACTTGTTCAGCACTTTATCGATATGTACAACCAGAAAGCACTGTCCGCCGAAGCGCTGAATAATACTTGGACTGGTGAGGGCGACGCATTTAAGCAGGGCGGCGTGGCATCTCTGGCGGGTTCCGCCTATTCGGTTGCAGATTTTGAGGCTAATGCTCCGGAGCTGTATAAGAATCTTGGCGTTACCGAGCGATTGCTTGGTGAAGGCGGCAAGATGAATGTTGCCATGGAAACGCTGGTGGTCAGTAAGACCACTAAGAACAAGGGAATGGCCATGAAATTCGCTAAGTTCGTTACCAATAAGGAGAATCAGACCGAATTCTGCACTAAGTCCCACACTTTCCCGTCTGTTGCGGTGCTATCGACGACGAAGCATTCAGCCCAACTGGTGATTCCTTGCAGGATCAGGCGGTTGCCCTTGCCTCCAAGGCGGTGAAAGACGATAACTGGTTCATTGCTCCTGGGCCGTTCTCCGAGAATGCCAAGACTGTTCTTCGTGAGCAGATTGCCCGTGCCATCCAAGGAGAGCAGACTGCGCAGGAAGCTCTTGATGCCGCAGTCAAGGTTGCCAATGAGGATTTGAAGTAATGACTTTGTCGATTACCGGCAAGAAGTCGCTGGCGGCCGGCAAGGCCGGCCGCCGTGGCGGCGCTTCCCATGAAACGGCATGGGAGGTGGATGACGCTCATCGTATCAAAGAAGGCAATGGCATAGCGGGCTGGCTGTTTGTGGTTCCTGCGTTGCTCATCGCGTTGACGTTTGTCATTGCCCCCTTTATCAATACGGTCCGTCTGTCGTTCACCGATGCTACTTTCTCCAATCCCGGTCATTTTGTCGGGCTGGAACAATACCAGAAGATGTTTTCGGATGAGTCTGTGCATATAGGCTTGCTGAATTCCTCTCTGTATGTGGTGTGCGTGGTTCCATGCATGGTGATACTGCCATTGATTCTTGCAGCACTGGTTTCCGGGAATTCCAAGATTCTTGCCTTTTTCCGTGCATCCTTCTACTTGCCGGTCGTAGTGTCCACCGTCATCGTCGGCCTGGTCTGGACCAACCTTCTGAGTCAGAAAGGCTTGGTGAATGCTTTGCTACAAGGTGCCGGCTTCATCAAAGCCGCTGTCCCGTTCCTCACGGATCGTTGGCTGCTGTTATTTAGCGCCATGCTTATCACGGTCTGGACAGGTCTCGGCTATTACATGATTATCTACTTGTCTGCATTGGCCAATATCGATCCCAGTCTGTATGAGGCTGCCGAATTGGATGGAGCTGGCGTGGTTCGTCGTTTCCTGCATGTCACCGTTCCGGGAGTGCGCTCCACCATGGTGTTGATCATGTTGCTGTCTTCCGCTGCCGCGTTCCGAGTGTTCAATGAGATTTATGTCTTGACAGGAGCACTGGCGGCGTCGGCGGTAAGGACGTGACCATGACGATGCTGATTAAGAACTATGGCACTGGTTTGAATGCCAAGTACGGTTATGCCGGCGCGGTCAGCATGTTGGTATTCATAATCGTCGGCAGTCTGGTGGCTGTTGAGTTCTTCGTGCAACGAAAGGTCGATAGCGATGAGAGGTAAAAAAGTCAACAAGGTCGTGCAATATGTGCTGTTGACCCTGTTCTTTCTCATTCTGATCGGGCCTCTGCTATGGCAACTGACTCTAGCGTTTAAGGGGAAAGGTGATGATATCTATGCCATCCCTCCGTATCTGGTGCCCAAGGATCCGACTATCGACAACTTTATCCAGGCGTTCAACACGATTCCGGTGTTGTCCTATTTCAAGAATTCTTTGATTGTCGCAGCCATCTCGGTGTGTGGCAATGTCATCGGAGCCACACTCGCTGGCTATTCACTGGCCCGCCTGAAGTTCAAGGGCAAGACGATCGTCGTACTGCTGATTTTCAGCGCAATGTTGATTCCTGGAGAGACCCTATTGATTTCCCAGTTCCTCATTGTCAAGACCGTAGGTTTGCAGAATACCCTTTTGGGTGCAGCTCTTCCTGGCCTGTGCAGTGCTATGAATGTGCTGCTTATGATGAATGCGTTCTCTGGTATTCCAGTTGAGTTGGAGGAAGCCGCCAAAGTCGATGGTGCCAGCATCTGGCAGCGTTTCTTTAATGTATGTCTGCCTCAGGTGAAAGGCACTATGACCGTTGTCATTATTTTTGCGTTCGTCGGTGCATGGAACGATTTCCTGTGGCCATTGATCATCCTTGGTGATGATTCGGTTTATACGTTGACTGTAGGCCTTAACAGGCTCAAGAACCAGTTTGTTTCTGATCCCCGTTTGATTGCGGCCGGCACGGTTATCGCACTTGTTCCCATTATCGTATTCTTCCTAATTTTCCAACGCTACTTCTTCCGTGGTGTAGAAGAGGGCGGCATCAAGGGCTGACCGAAAGGTATTCTTATGAAGTTTGGAGTAGATTACACTCCGTCCCATGGATGGTTTCATTCGTGGCTTGATCCCGACTGGGCCAGTATCGACAACGATCTACGGCAGATCAAGGATTTAGGTATGGATCACGTGCGCATCTTTCCTGTGTGGCCGTACCTGCAGCCGAACCGGACATGGATTAATCGTAAGGGTGTGGCTGACGTGCGCCGCATGGTACATATAGCCGGTGAGCATGGGCTCGATGCCTATGTGGATGTGTTCCAGGGGCATTTGTCGAGTTTTGACTTCATTCCCAGTTGGCTCGTCACATGGCATAAAGGGAATATGTTCACTGATCCGAGTGCTGTGGAATCGGAACGTGAGTTGGTCTCGATTATGACCGATGAACTGTCCGAAGAGGATGCTTTCAAGGGATTGACGCTCGGCAATGAAGTCAACCAGTTGTCCGACCGGCCTCATCCGGCCAAGATGGCTGCCTCATCCGAGCAGATTGATACATGGCTCGATGAGTTGCTATCGGCTGCCAAACGGGATGGCGTGCTTTCTTTGTACAGCGTCAACGATGGCGTTTGGTTCCTGGACGGGCATCCGTTCACACCGGTACAGTCTGCCACAAAAGGTGATTTGACCACCATTCACTCGTGGGTATTCAATGGTGTTGGACAAGGATATGGGGCGCGGAGTGAAGAATGCTACGCGTACGCATTGTACTTGGCTGAACTCGCCAAAGCCTTCGGGCCGGTCAACCGTCCAGTTTGGCTGCAGGAGATTGGTGCACCGGAGAATGTATTGTCCGCTGAAGACACACCGGAGTTTTGTCGCCGTGTGGTTACCAAAGCTCTTGATTGCCCGAATCTGTGGGGCATCACTTGGTGGTGCTCGCATGATGTGCCATCATATTTGGCCGATTTTCCGTCCCTTGAATATTCATTGGGTTTGTTCGATGAGAACGGTAAAGTCAAGCCGATTGGCCGCGTATATGGTGAGCTCGCGACGCAATACCGTGATGCAAGGCCTGCCGAGGCGAAATCGGTGGCTATTGTAGTGGACGTGAATGGAACCGGTAACCCGATTAACCGTAGCACGCTGGGGCCGGGAGGGTCGGTCTGTGACCTGTGGATGAAGCTGGAATCGCAGGCAAGCGACCGACTGTTGTCACGTCGACTGTTGCAGCCGATGACGGTGAACTCAGGCAACGGGGAATTACCGAATTGCATTGGGATACGTCTCCTCATGCAGCGCGTTTCTATTCCGCTGTCTCCGACCCTGCATTCGAGTCTGTAGACTAAATCGGTCGTTGGTTCATCTTTGTTGGCCGGATGAGTGTGCCAACAGTTGGCGTCCATTTCGCTGTCGCAATATGATGAAATGTATGTTATCGGTTCATTGATGTGACAGAATTATACGAATAAGCCATGCCGGATGTCCGATGTTCGATGTCAAGCTTCACGGAATGGAGGAATGTCATGAAATCCACCTCTAGTGGAGCAACTTCCAGTATGCGGCGGGTCAGTCTCAAAGATATAGCCGATGAGTTGGGAATTTCCCAGACTGCTGTTTCCTTTGCAATCAATGATCGTCCCGGAGTATCCGCTGAGACCAAGCGCAGGGTCAAGGAGGCTGCGGCGAAAATGGGGTGGCGTCCGATATATGCAGCGCAGGCATTGGGCTCCTCGAAAACCATGACTGTGGGATTCGCTCCATCTCGTTCTGTGCAGGGGCTTAAAGAAGAGACGTTCATGCTGCATTTCATGGCAGGCGCTCATGAGTCATTAAGTCGCCAACGGTATGGCTTGCTGTATCGTCCTTGCTCTTCCACTAAAGAGGAGCTGGATGTATACCGTGATTGGGCGTCTCGGAAACGGGTGGATGGCGTAATTCTGGTGGATCTCAAGGCTGATGATCCTAGACCGAAATTGCTTGCTGAATTAGGTTTGCCTGCTGTACTCGCTGGCGGTCCCGACCCAAGCAATCTGGTACCGTCTTTGTCGATTGATGATTCGAAGACCATGGGAGCGATTCTTGATCATCTGTTGTCACGGGGATATAGGCGAATCGCATATATATCCGGCGATCCGATGTTGGATTATTCTCGTGATCGAGAAATGTCATTTCGGAAATTTGCCGAGATTAACAACCTTGAATTCTCATCCGTGTCGTTCACGAATTTTGATCCGAATGCGGCGGTGGACGAGACATTGCGATTGTTGGGGGAGCTTGCTGCGCCCACAGCGTTCATCTACGAGAATGAAATTCTTGCGGCCGCCAGTCTACATGCGCTTGCTGCGGACTGTTTGAACCGCGATCGTAAAAGTAGTGATGGAGATAAACGTCTATATCCATATAGTATTCCCGCAATCGTGAGTTTCGAAGACAGTTTTGTATGCGAGGCGGTTTACCCCTCGATTACATCCGTGCATCGTGACGCTGGCGTATATGGCACTAAAGTGGCTAACCTGCTGCTCAAGGTGCTTGCTGGGGAGCCGGTGAGCGGAAATCGTAAGATACTTACCCCGAAATTGATTGTACGTGACAGCACCAGTTTGGCGTGAGCCGGCTATGTCCTTCGTCCTGTTGAGTGGGACGAAGGACGTTTGACTTGTCCAATCCGTCAATCAGCGTAATCATTAAGGTGCGTTCGCATGCCCGGAAACGAAATTTACGATATTCCAGGACAGCATGGTCTGACAATTATTCCGACCCCAATTAGGTTGGATGCGATGGAAGGTCGTGTACTGCGATTGCATGAGGTCGAGATTGCTCTATGTTGTGCACCGAGTCACGCCGCAATATCATCGTTGTCCAGCTGAAAGATGAGTTTCACAGGCGAGGTGTTGCATCATATTCGACTATCCGAGATGATGGATAACGTCCGATTTTTGCGCAAAATATCGGACGTTATCACTTATCGCCGATTATTCTGCGTTCTTCACGGCCGTCGCAATGGACACAGCCGGGTCGAGGAACGGAATCAGCGTGGACTGGAACGCATGGTACAGGTCGGACTTGCCCGGCCAGACCGTGCCGATCACGCGATTGTCGCCGTCAAGCTGGTGGAACCATGATCCGCCTTCGTGGTCGATGACGTGCTCGTCAACGTAGCGGGCGAACGTGGCGTACCAGTGGCGTATCGTGCCTCGCCGGTGGCGGCGTGCAACGTGGCAGCGGTGTTCAACGATTCGGCCGCCGTCCAATGCATGCGGTCGGTGACCACCGGCATGCCGTTCCAGTCGGTCGTATAGACGAGTCCCTGCGCGCCGTCGACGTTCCACGCATCGTCCACCGCCCGCGCGAACAGGTGCTCGGCGGCGTCGATGTACGGTCGCGCGCCGTCCCGATTGGCGAAGGAACTCAACGCCCACTGCACGATAAGACGCGCCCATTCGATGCCGTGGCCCGGCGTGGCGCCATACGGTTTGAACTGGTCGTCCTTCTTGTCGGCATTGCATTCGAGATCGACTGACCAGTCGGACTTGAAATGCTCGGGAATGCGCCATCCGTTGTGTTCCGCCCATTCGATGACGTGGTCGATGATGCGGCCGGCGCGGACGCGATAGGTGTTGTTCCCGGTGGCGTCGGCCACGGCCAGGAACGCCTCGGTGGTGTGCATGTTGGCGTTGAGACCACGGTACGGGTCGAGCTCGGTGAATTCGGTGTTCCAGGTATCGACGGCCAAACCGATTTCGTCATCCCAGAAATGCTTGTCATACGTGGCAAGCGCCTCGTCAAGCAGTTCCTTGGCACCCGGACGTCCGGCCAGCAGGGCAGAGGATGCGGCGAGTATCACGAAGGCATGCGCATAGCAGACCTTGCCCGGAGCATGGGTGCCGTCCGCGAACACCTGCGGATACCAGCCGCCGTGCTCGTCATCGTGCAGAATGCCGGTCAATCCCCTGAGCGCCGCGTCGGCCAGCTCGCCCGCACCCGGGTATCCGAGCATGGCGCCAATCGAGTACACATGGGCCATACGCTGGTGATCCACGTTTCGACGCCGTGTGAGGGGTCGAGGGTGCCGTCGGCGTTCAGCCAGCCGGAACCGCCATCCGGCGCTGGGAAGCCTTTGCCGAACTTCAGCAGCTCGTAGGTTTCGGAAGCCATGAAAATGCGGTTGGCTTCGGTGCCGAGCGTATAACGTGGGTTATTGGTCATAATGATTGTTCCTTTCCTTAATGAGAACATGCGGTGGGTGCGCGATGAGCATGCGGCGGACACGTCTTAGTGCTTCACGTGAATGTCGAAATAGTCCATGACCAGTTCGCAGAACATCATATTCGACCAGCTGAACCATTCGCGCGTGTACTTGGTCGGATCATCCACGTCGATGCCTTCGTGCATGAGATGTGTACCGGCGTCGGTGGCCACGAGACGGTCGAGGATATGCGCCTTGAAGTCCTTGCTGTCACTGGTCATCGCCTCGATAGACAGGGCGATGGGCCACACATAGCGCGGCGGGGTGTGCGGTGAGCCGATGCCCTTGAGGTACTCTCCCTCGTAATAGTACGGGTTTTCGTCGCTGAGCAGCGTACGTCGGGTCGCCAGATAGGTCGGATCGTCCGGTGCGCAGTACCCCAAGTAAGGGGCCGCCATCAGCGACGGCACATTGCTGTCGTCCATGACATTGACGTGTCCCAGACCGTCGGTCTCGAACGCGTAGATTGTCTCTCCGTTGCGGTTCGTCGTCTTGGCGTGGGCTTCGATGCCTTCGGTGATGGTGCGGCGCAGCTTGCCGGCGCGTGCGGCGATATCGGCGTCATGCAGTATCTCCCCGCCGAAGATGCGTTCCAGATATCCCATCGACACCGCGGCGAACATGTTCGAGGGCACCAGATAGTGTAGGTGCAGGCGTCATCGCTGGGGCGGAATCCGGACCAGGTCATGCCGGTGTACGCCACCGGCGAACCTTTGCCGTTATTGCTCAGCGATTCGGTGGGGATGTCCGTGTCGCGGATGAAGAAATACGGGGAGTTCTCGTGATGCTGTTCGGTCTCGAAGACGTCAAGAATCTTCTTGACGCCGGCAATGAATTCGTCATTGAAATGATCGGTGTTGCCGGTGTTCGCATACAGCATCCAAGCCAGCTGAATGGGGTAGCACAGCGAGTCCACCTCGTACTTGCGCTCCCAAAGCCAGGGACTGGAGAAGTCGGACTGATCATCCTTGTCCCAGGAAGCGCCGTTCGGCTCCTCGTTGAAGGCGTTCGCATACGGTCGATGGTGATGTAGCGGAACTGCTGCCGCACCAGACCGGCGATCAGGCTCGCAATGTCGCCGTCTTCGGCGGCAAGGGCCAGATATGGGCGCAATTGTGCGGTCGAATCACGCAGCCACATGGCCGGGATATCGCCGGTGAGCAGGAATGTGGTGCCGTCGTCATGCCGTTTGACCGTGGTGGTCAGGGTGTTGGCAAAGCATGCGTTGAAGTTCTCGGCCCAGGCGGCGTGTTCGGTGCCGCACAGGTCCGTGATGTGCTGCATGAAATCCCAGACCGACTTCGGTATCGCGGTGGTCGTCATAATTCAACTTCTTTGTTTGAGGGGTATACATATCAAGGGAACAGCATTATTCTAAACCGCTTTAGTTGAAGACACGCGAAAGGATGTGAAGAGCGTGGTTCTGAGTGCACCAGGAGACGATGCTTCCGTCCGCGTCCTTGCAGGCGACGACGCATCCCCATTCCCGTCTTTTCCTGTCTCCATTGGCCATCGGTCATTTTGTCTTTCTCTATTTCCTGAAAACCATTAGAAGAAAGCATGATTACTTATGCCGGAGATTTTGAATAAGGTGCTATCCTTCGGCCGCGGGGATTCTATCTTTCGGGAAAATCGGGATTGTTCAGGGCTCTTGGAGTGGTTTTGACTGGAATTTCAACAATCTTCAGTGATCTGTTTCCTGATGTCACATCCCAAAGAAGAAGCATCATGCGCATGTCACCTTCGGAGGTGCGCATGATAGCTGTAGTCATACGTCCAAGTTTCGCATTGCCCCACGTCATTCGCCTATGACGTCGATATCAGTGCCGGCGCTGCTGCTTGTGCTCGAGCTGGAGGATTTGGAATTGGGACTGCCGGTGCTGTTGCCGGACGAACTGTTGGAGCCTGTCGAACTGTTGCCGGAACCCGTTGAGCTGGAACCGGTAGTGCCCGAATTCGTTGAAGACCCCGATCCGTGGGAGGCATCTGAGCCGGTCGAGTTCGAGCCGGAGTTTCCGCCGGTTCCTGAATTGGTGTTGCCGTTGGTCTCCGTGCCGCTGTTGGTGCCGGATTCGGTATTCGTGTTGCCGGAGCCAGTACCGGTGGAGCCGGACGAATCGGTGGAACCAGACGAACTATCGGAGTTGGACGACCCTGAGGGAGCGGAGTCGTTCTCGGTCGTGGTGCCGTTGCTCTTCGGTGTATTGGTGTTGTCCGTTGGCGTGTGCTGGGGAGTCGATGGGGACTCGGTTTGCTCGGGCGAAGGCGTGGTGACTGTGGGGGAGATCCAGTCGCGCACTACGCTGTCCGTGCCGTTGCCTTGGGTGATGAGCAGCACGATGCCGGCCGTTACGGCAACGGCCAACAGGCCGGATACCACGGTTACGATAACAGCTGTGCGCTTGGGATTGCGGCGTGATGCGCGCAGTTCCTTGACGGAATACGTGTGGCGCGAACGCTGTGCAGTCGGGCGAGAAACAACCTCGCGAGGTGTGCGACGGCCCGCAGCTGGTGCAGAGGCGGTGCCGAGGCCGGTGGTCGCTTCACGTGTAGCGGGTGTGGAAGCGGTGCCGAGGCTGGTAGTAGTTTCACCTGCCGCGGCTGCAGCAACCATGGTGTTTTCGGGATTTTCGCTGGCTGCCGCTTCAACCGCGCGGGTCGATCGATATCGTCGCTCTGTTGGGCATCCGCCGCATCGCCGGAGGCTGCAGGAAGTTTCGTTTCAGATGTGGGTGAGGAATCATTGCTACCGGCATCCGATTCGCCGTGCTCGGCGGCGTCATCATCCGTGGAACCGACGCTCTGAAGCTTTTCCCCAGAAGCCTGCAACACGTTTTGGTAGATGTTGGTGGCGACTGCGGACACGATGTAGCTGGCCGCGGCGCCAATCACCGAACCTGCGATGCCGATCTTCGACGCCAACAGGAATGAGGTGACGGCAGCAAGGGCTCCGGCCACGATCGAGGAAATGGAAAGACCTTCGAAAAACTTCTTCACGCATACGACGGTAGATGTCTGTGCTTGAAGGTTGCTGAAGGCCCTCTGAAAGTGACGAAATGCTTACAAGTGCCCTGCAAAACCTTCACATAGAGCCTATACGCGTTGCGTATTGTGGCGCTATATGGCCGGTTTCGTCATAGGCTCAACCGGCACAACACGATTGAACGACTATGCCCACACGAAGCTATCGGTGCCGGCCGCCAATTCGAAATGCAGCTTGGCGATACCCAGTCCGATTTCCGGCTGTACGCCTTCCAATGCTTCGGCCCTTACCGTGCGGCCGTCCGCGAGCAGCGTGAAACGGAACGGCTGCTTGCCCAACGCGCTGGCGCGAGCATCGAAGCCTCAACGCCCCGCTTGAACCAGTCGGGTGCATTCGCGTAATCGCCGGTTTCTACGGCTCCCAGTTCCTTAGCCGGTTTGCTGCGATGCGGCCGGCCGGGGCGGTTGCCATGCCCGAGCGCAATGGCGGCGGGCATACGTTCCCCTTCGGCGAGCGTCCACGCGCCGTCATGATCAGCGGTCTCATGCAGTACCACCCATGAGGTGTCGAGTCCAAGAGAGCCAGGCAAGT